>Ga0209317_1000630_pt1 | contig 39756 bp, 40 predicted proteins | sample RifGroB2_FD_183994 | JGI IMG/M metagenome (GOLD analysis project Ga0209317, IMG submission 183994) | Soil microbial communities from Rifle, Colorado, USA - Groundwater B2 (SPAdes) (version 2) | ecosystem: Environmental > Terrestrial > Soil > Unclassified | place: Rifle, Colorado | collected... | reverse complement strand
CTCGGCAAAGTTGGCGTGGATCTGCATCTTGGACAGGTCCTGCGCGATCTTGAACAGTGTCGGGGTTTGCAGGCTGGCGGCGACGGTCTGGCCGACATCCACCGAGCGATCCACCACCACGCCGGATACCGGCGAGCGGATCACCGAGTAGGCCAGGTTGGCGCTGTCCTTTTCCACCGCCGCGCGCGCCAGTTGCAGCTGCGCCTCGGCGGCTTTCCTGGCCTGGATGGCGGTGTCCACTTCCTGTTGCGAGACATATTCCTGCTTGAACAGGGCAAGGGCGCGCGCCTCGTTGGCCGCGGCCAGCTCCAGCGAGGCGGTGGCGCTCTGCACGTTGGCCAGGCTCTGCTTTTGCTGCGCGCTGAGCAGGGCGTCGTCCAGTTCCAGCAACACCTGACCCTTTTCCACCTTGCTGTTGAAATCCACATGGAGTTTTTTCACCGTGCCGGAAACCGCCTCTTTCCACGGCCTGCAAGCGGTATTGCTGTTCCGGTGCGGCCATGTAGAACTGACGGTAGCCGGCGATGCCTGCGGCGACGGCGGCAACGGCGATGAGGAACAGGGCAACCGGGGAGCGCAACAGTTTTTTCATGGCTGGCTTTTCTACGGCATCTTCATTTATGGTATCTGGCCGGTGCCGCCCGGCAAGGATTGCAACAGGCTTTCATCCAGATTGCCCATCGCCTGCGCGAGCGCGGCGCGGTTGATATTCCAGTCGAACGTGGACTGGATGCGCTGCTGACGCGCACTGGCCAGGGCGCTTTGCGCATTCAGCACGTCGAGGATGCTGCCTACCCCGGCCTTGTAGCGGCCGAGCGCGACACGTTCCGACTGTTCCGCGCTGTTCAGCAGGTCGGCGGTGGTGCGCAACGATTGCGTGGCGGTGGTAAGGTTTTGATAGGCCGTCCACACATCCAGCGCCACCTGCAGGCGCAAGCGTTCCAGTTGTGTATTTTGCGTTTCCACTTGCGCTTCGGCAGCGCGTATCCGGTAAGTCGGCGCAAAGCCGGAAAAAAGCGGCACGCTCAGGTTGATGCCGACCGACGAACCGCTGGAGGTAACGCCCGCGCTGTTGGTCTGGTTGGTCGAGGCGGTCAGCGAGACCGAGGGTTTGCCCGCTGCGCGCGCCGCATCGACGCTGGCTTCGGCGGCTTTTACCTGTGCCGCGGCAGCTTGCAGATCGGGGCGGCGCAGCCTGGCTTCTTCGATCAATGCCGCCACATCCCGGTCGAAACTTGCGGGAACGGACGCAATGTTCGCCGCCGCCAGCGCCACATCCCGGTTGGCATCCAACCCGAGCATGTTCGCCAGCGCGCCCTTTGCATTATTCAAGTTGCCGCTGGCGGTAATCTGGTTCAGCGTGGCTTGCGAGTAAGCGGTCTGCGCCTGCAATTTATCGGCGGGCGTGGCGCTTCCGGCGGCGTAACGCGCTGCGGCGGCGGCAAAACTTTCTTTTGCCGCGCGCGCGGATTCCAGCGTGGCATCCAGCGCGGCCTGGGTTGCCTGCGTTTGGTAAAAGGATTGCACCGCCTGGAGGAAAACGACCTGCACCGTACTGTCCTGCGTGGCGTTCGCGGCGGCAAGCAACTGGCGCGCGCTTTCCACACCGGCGGCGCGCGTGCCGAAGTCGTACAGCAGATAGGAGAGCGTCAGGCCATAACTGCGCTGGCCCGCGCTGGGTGAAGTGCGATTCCCGGAAGCGCTCAGGCTGGCGCTGGGCAAATAACTCGCTTTGCTCACGCCGATTTGCGCTGCCTGCGCGCGCGAGCTTGCCCATACCTCACGGGTTTGCGGATTGTTGCACAGCGCGAGATTGACCACCTCCAGCAGGCCGAGTGCGCCGGCAGGCATGGCTCCGGCGCAGGGGTCGCCCACCGCACCGCCCAAGCGTAAAGCGGGTTTGAGCGGTAGCGCCGCCTCCGTGCCGAATGGGTCGGACATTTCTCCGGCCATTGCCAATCCGCTACAGAGACAAAGCGGGATGCAAATGTAATGTATTGGATGAGGGCGCATAAAATGATTTTCTTGTTTTTACCAGTATAACGCCCCGCCATTATCCGGCAATAGTTTCATTTGTAAAAAATTGTGTGCCGCAATCTAAGGCGTGAATTATTGAATGCGGCAATTTGTCGCGCGGCATCATGTCGCATTCCCGGACAGGGAAAAATGTTTTAGATTTCGTCTTGCCAATCAGGCGGTGCGGTTCTTCTTCTCTTCCCTGGGTCTCCCTCCCTTGGGTACTGCTTGCCTGTTCTGCTTGATTGGCACCTTTTTCGCGACAGCGATTTGACACGGGTGCGGCATAAGTGCTTAGGTGCTTAGGTGCTTAGGTGCTTAGGTGCTTAGGTGCGGCAATATGGCGCATATCCACCGCACTGCGTACTGTTATTTTACAAAGGCAGCGCACATCTTATTATTATTTTTTGTGGCAGTATGCGTGCCCGCGTTTATCAATTTTTTAGGAGGTTAATCATGGATAGAAGAGAAATGTTAAAAGGAACCGTCGGAGGCCTGATGCTTGCCGCCGCCGGGAATACGGTATTTGCCGCAGAAAGCGCTAAACAACCCGCCGGTCATGAGCACATGCATGACATGCATGGCTCGGGCAAGAAGAACCAGAGCCTGATCGATGCCGCCGCTGACTGTATGAAAAAAGGCCAGGCATGCCTCAGCCACGGCATCCATCTGTGGAGCCAGGGCGAGAACAAGGGAATGGCCATCTGCGCCATGCGCGTCAACGAGATGATTGCCGCGTGTGCCGCGATCGAGCAGCTTGCCAGCTACAACTCGGCGCATCTGGTCAAAATGGCGAAGGTGGTTATGGATATCTGCAAGGATTGCGAAAAGGAATGCCGCAAATTCGAGAAAGAGCATGAGCCTTGCAGGCAGGCAGCGGATTCCTGCGACGCTTGCTTCAATGAGTGCAAAAAAATAACGGGTTGACGCTGAGCCTGTCGGGACTTTTGTTCCGTTATTATTGATCGCCCATCATGTTTGGCATGCTGGGCGTTTCCTTTTTGGGGAGTTGCAATCGCACGAGGATGCCCGGAGAAATTTTTTCTCTGGTGCGTCTCCTGAAATTTCCCGATCGGTAAATTTAACTTGCGCAGCCACTGGTTTTGCTCAATAATTTCCCGAACGGGAAAATTTATGGTCAAAATTCGTTCTACTCATCATCTCGGTCAGGCACTGCTCGCAGCACGCAAACAACTCGGCTTGACACAATCCCAGTTGGCGCTGGCGGCCGGGGTTGGCTTGCGCTTCATTGTTGATCTGGAAGCCGGCAAACCCACACTACGGCTTGAAACCGTCTTGCGTGTCATTGAAGCACTGGGCGGCGAAATCAACCTGAGCGGCTTGCCGGAGGGCAACGACCATGGCTCATGAACTTGAGGTCTGGCTGTTTGCCGATCGCATCGGCACCTTGGCTTTGGTCGAAGGGAGACTCAATTTCCGATACTCGGCCGAATGGCTGAAGCTGCCAAACGCGGTTGCGTTGTCATGCTCTCTGCCATTACAGGCCGAGCCGTTCGACGACCACAAGGCGCGCCCATTCTTTGCCGGCCTGTTGCCCGAAGGCCGGATGCGCCGTTTGATCGCGCAGCAGTTCCATGTTTCCGGTCAAAATGACTTTGCGCTGTTGGATCACATCGGTGGTGAATGTGCCGGAGCTGTCACCTTTCAGGAACCGGGCCGGCCTCTGTCTCTTCCTGCCGAATACGGCGAAGTTCAATGGCTAAGCGACGCAGAAGTCATCGCCATTCTGGATGAGCTACCGCGTCGCCCCATGCTGGCAGGCATAGACGGCCTGCGTCTCTCATTGGCGGGTGCTCAGGACAAACTTCCGGTGGTCGTTGACGGTGACCGGATAGGCTTGCCCCGCAATGGCACACCCAGTTCGCACATCCTGAAGCCGGCGATTCTTGCCGTCGAGGACAGCGTGACCAACGAAGGATTCTGTCTGGCGCTGGCCGATGCCATGCAACTCAAACCGGCTCGCTCGCGTATTCACTCGGTTCGGGATCGCCAGTTTCTGCTCGTTGAACGCTACGACAGAACTCACGATGCAGAGCGACGCATGCAACGGCTGCATCAGGAGGATTTCTGCCAGGCACTTGGCGTGATACCCGAAATAAAATACCAGAACGAAGGCGGTCCGGACCTCGCGCAGTGCTTTGAGTTGGTACGCCGCATCACGCGTCCAAGCGCGCCGCATGTACTGCGCCTGCTCGATTATGTAGTCTTCAATGCGTTGATTGGCAACCACGACGCCCATGCCAAGAACTTTTCCTTGCTCTATGTTGGGAAAGCACCTGTTTTGGCGCCGCTCTATGACGCACTCTCGACAGCGGTGTACCCGAGCCTTACGCCCAGGATGGCGATGAAATTAGGCGGCAAATACAAGTTCAGCGAAGTGCAGGCGCAGCACTGGGATCAGTTTGCACAATCGGCGGGACTGTCCGTGGCACAGGCCCGCAAGCGCATTCTGGAATTAAGCAGGAAGTTGCCATTGATTGCCCGCAAACTTCAATTTGCGCAGAACAGCGGATTTGCCAAATATCCATTGGTCGATCAGATCATCACACTCATCGAACAACGCGCTGCGCAGACAATAAAACGGCTGACTGAAGACAGCCGCTGAGAACATGACGATTTGCTAAAAACCGCAGTTGGCCGCTGGTGATTTCACGCGAATCCCCGTGGCAATTGATTCTTGCGGCTTTGATGCAACCCACCTTTCGGGTGGCCATTTGTAGGAGCGTGCCCTGCACGCGACAAGGGGGTCGCGTGCAGGGCACGCTCCTACAGCAAGTTTCAACTGCCGTTTTTTTACGCCTTTGAACTATATCTCAAAAAATGAACCCACCCTCTATTCTCGCGCGCACAGCGCGCGGGGAGGGTTGGGGAGGGGGCATTTGTCTGGTTAAGCTGGCGCGGTTTCGCTTTTCCATGATGGGCATGTGGGGTAGGGGAGTGCGACAATTTGTCACATTCCCAAGCCGCTTTTACATCTGTAGTATCCGCACGTTTTTCAAAATTCATAAAAAATTAGCAATTAAAAACGTGAGGAGAGATAGTGATGAAAGAACATTTGCTTAATGGCGGAAAATTGTTTGCATTGAGCTGTATCTATATGAGCGTGGCGAATGCGGCGTTTGCGGCAGATGCCGAAAGCGTGCAGCAATTGGATGAGATGGTCATCAAGAGCGACAAACCGGCGGTGCCGACTAATTTGCCGGCAACCACCGAGGGAGTGACGGCGGAACAGATCGCTGAAAGTGTCAATTCGGTGTCATCGGCCGGGGCGCTGCTGTACCTGCCGAGCATTCACGTTCGTGAGCGTTTTATTGGCGACGTGAACGGCGGATTGGCGATGCGGATGTATGGCGTTAACTCCAGCGCGTCAACCATCGTCTATGCAAATGGCCTGCTGCTCTCGAATTTCCTGACCAATAGTTGCTGTCCTGGTCCGCGCTGGGGCATGGTGTCGCCGGAAGAAATCGACCGGGTCGATGTCATATACGGCCCGTTTTCTGCACTTTATCCCGGGAATTCAGTAGGCGGTGTGGTGCTGATGACAACACACATGCCTACCAAGTTTGAAGCTCACGCGAAGCTGGATATCTTCGGCGAAAATTTTAAGCTATATGGCACGGACAAGAACTTTACTGGGGTGCATGGCGCCGCGACTGTCGGTCAGAAGGTGGGCGACTGGTCGTTCTGGCTGAGCGGCGATCATCTGGATAACCATAGCCATCCGACAGACTACACTCCTGCTACTGCCAAGGCAGGAGCGGCGGCGGCAGCGGGACAATTCACAGTGGTCACCGGCGCAGTGGCCGATCTTTCCATAGCTAATCTGCCGAGGGTTAACACCGCCGCGACCAGTATGGATCATACCGTGAAGGACGACGGCAAGATCAAGATAGCTTATGACTTTTCCCCAACTGTGCAGGCCACTTATCTTTTTGATATTTGGCAAAACAACTCCGACAAAACGGTTGACAGCTATTTGAGGGATGCTGCCGGTAACACGATTTACGGCACCAGCACTACGGCAGGGCCATTCAGATACGTTCGTATCAATGGCAAGGATTACACGGTGACTGCGCCAAGCACCAGCCATGGCGAAAGCGAATACCACATGCACGGGCTATCGGTAAAATCGAATAGCGGCGGCACATGGGGTTGGGAGGTGACGGCAAGTTATTTCAATCAGAATAAGGATGTTGTTCGCGCGTCCAGAGGTAACTTTGGAACAACCCCCAGTGCAGACGCTACTGCAGGCACCATTACTTTGGCGGACGGGACGGGATGGCATAACCTGGATCTGCGCGGCGAATGGCGTCCCGACGGCGATTTGAAAAGCGAGCACCAGGTGAGCTTTGGCTATCACATGGATAGCTACAAGACGAAGACAGATCAATTCACCCTTGGCGCAGGCAACTGGCTTACGAGCGCACCCGGGGCGTTGAACACCAATTCAAGAGGGAAAACTGAGACCCAGGCGCTATACCTCCAGGATGCCTGGCAACTTGCCCCTGCCTGGCAACTGGTTGTGGGCGGCCGTGCGGAAAGCTGGAAAGCGTTCAACGGGAGCAACTATGCCGCCGGTGCAAACGTGACCTATCGCGACAGCTCCGTTGATGCGTTTTCGCCCAAGGTTTCGCTTTCCTATCAGGCATCCGATGATTGGGCGCTGCGTGGCTCTTTTGGCAGGGGCACACGTTTTCCGACGGTCGGCGAGTTATTCAAAAACGTCGGCATTACTATTGTCGGCGGCGGCACCCCTACTGCAGCGCAGATTGCGGCTTTTCCGGCGCCTTACAACACCGCAAAGACAAATAACCCCAACCTGAAACCAGAGTCTGCCGATTCCTGGGAATTTACGGCGGAGCGATTCCTGGAGAGTGGCCTGTGGCGCACTTCGTTGTTCGGGGAAGAAAAACGGGACGCGCTCATCTCGCAGAGCGATATTACGACCCTGCCCGGTTTTAGCATCAGCAGCGTTCAGAACATCGACAAAACTCGCACATACGGTGTAGAAACATCTTTGCAGACCAAGGATATGTTAATACGTGGTCTCGATCTTTCCGGTAGCGTTGCTTACATCAATTCGAGGATTGCGAAGAATACAGCGAATCCCGGGCTGGAGAATACGTTGCTGCCGCTCGTCCCGGTCTGGCGTGCAACACTGTTGGCCACCTACCATGCATCGGACGAACTCTCGTATAGCCTGGGCTATCGTTTCAGCGGACGCCAGCATAGCGGACTGTTCAATACCGCAACCAACCAATATCCTGATCCCAATCCGAACGTCTATGGCGGGCGCAGCACTTTCAATGTTTTTGACGCCAAGGTGCTCTATAAATTTGCGAAACAGTGGACCGCCTCCGCCGGCATCGACAATATTGGCAATCTCAGGTATTTCACTTTGTACCCCTACCAGCAGAGAACATTTTTTGGCAGCGTGAAGTTTGACTACTGATGATGCCGTGATGAACGGCATAAAGGTAAAGGGCGCGACCGTTGAATCATGCGCTGAGACAGGCAGGCGCGGATGGTCGGGATATAATGTCAGCGCGCGGCAGCATTCCGCTCCGCTGCTTCCATGCACATGAAAGAAGTGAATGTTTGAAGCATTGCGCCACCTCGATCGGGGGAAGCTGTTCGGTCTGCTGTTCGTGCTGGTGTTGCATGGCGCAGGGTTGTATGGGCTATGGAGTTATCGCATCATTCCAACGCCAGATGAGGCGTTGACTTTGATGGTTAATCTCATCAATCCGCCACCCCCGGAGCAACCCAAGCCTGAACCGCCCAAGCCTGAGCCTCCAAAACCGCCTAAACCACGGCCGATTGAGCCGCCGCCGCCCGAGCACCAACATCTGGTGGTTGAAGCTCCCGTGGTGCAGCCCGATGAGCCGGTTGCTTATGCACCTCCGCCGCCTCCCCCATCTCCCCCTGTGGTCGAAGCGCCGCCTTTGCCGCCACAGCCGGTGATGTTGAGCGGCGAGCTTGCGGTGAGTTGCCCCGAGCGTTCACCGCCGAATTACCCTACGCGGTCAAGGCGGCTCAATGAACAGGGGCGGGTGTTGTTACGGGTGGAGCTGGGTGAGGATGGCCGTGTATCCGGCGTGGCAGTCAAAACGAGTTCCGGATTCCCCTCGCTGGATGAGGCGGCGGTGAGTGCGGTTAAAACCTGGCGTTGCAACCCTGCAATACAGAATGGGGTGGCCGTACCTGCGGTTGCCTTGCAGCCGTTTGCTTTTATTTTAGAAGGAAGATGATATGGAACAGGGTTTGGGCTTCGCGCATTTTATTTCGCAAACCGACGCCATGGGTAAAGGCGTGCTTGCTTTACTGCTGGTACTGTCAATGGCGAGCTGGTATTTGATGGTAACCAAGGCAATTGCGAATTGGGCAGCGCGCAAACGGGCAGATGTTTTCCTGAAGAAATTCTGGGAGGCGTCTTCCTTGCAGGAGATGCAGGCGACGCTGAGTGCAAGCAGTGCAGACAATGCGTTTTCCGATCTGGCACGGCAGGCGCTGACAGTCAGCGATGGCCATCAAAACGGCGTGGAAAAGCTATTGGTGGCGGGCGGGACGGCGGAATATCTGACGCGTGTGTTGCGCAATGGCATCGAGCAGGAAGCGCTCAAGATTGAATACGGACTGACGGTGCTAGCCTCGGCGGGTTCTGCCGCACCGTTCATTGGTTTGTTTGGTACGGTGTGGGGTATATACCACGCGCTGGTGCAAATCGGCATGAGCGGGCAGGGCACGCTGGACAAGGTGGCCGGCCCGGTGGGTGAAGCGCTGATCATGACGGCGGTCGGGCTGGCGGTGGCGATTCCGGCAGTATTGGCCTACAACTCGTTCACCCGGCGTAATCGAATCTGGCTGGCACAATTGGATAATTTTGCACACGATCTTTTTGCGCTGGTGACGGTGGGCGACAAGAAGGCTTGATGATTTTGTAGGTTGGGTTAGCGGCTTTTTCGCGTAACCCAACATCATTGAAAAAGGCTGTTGGGTTACGCGGTGAAACTGCTAACCCAACCTACGGGAGAAATTTATGGCTATGGGAAGTTTCGATTCGCGCCGGCATCAAGGGCCGATGGCGGAGATCAACGTGGTGCCGCTGGTGGATGTGATGCTGGTGTTGCTGGTGATTTTTATTATCACCGCACCGCTGATGACCAATGCGGTCAAGATTGATTTACCGAAAGCATCAAGCAATCCAAACATCACCAAGCCGGATCATATTGAGTTCGGCATCCGTGAGGATGGCAGCTTTTTCTGGAACGGCGAGCAGGTTGAAATGTCCTCCCTTACCGGCAGATTCGCGCTGGAAGCAAAAAAACAGCCCCAGCCGGAATTGCATATCCGTGCGGATCGTCTGGTGCGCTACGAACTGGTAGCGCAGGTGATGTCCGGCGCGGCAAAGGCCGGGTTGATACGTATCGGTTTCGTGACGGATCCGAGTCAATAACCGTCGAAAAACAATACGGACTGTGATGAGTGGGAAAAAATGAATAGAACATTGCTCGCGTTATTTTTTGTTGCAATCGGGTTGGTGGATACCCAGGCTGCGGTGCAGCACGACCACGTTGATCGAGCACCTCAGCAGGGCAGGGAGAAAAAGTGGCAGGACAGTCTCGCCAAGCCTTCTCTTGCTGTAACTGCAACTTTTGATGAAAGCGGCAAACTTTGGCTTGCCTCCATTCGCGACCACCATGTTTACGTCAGCTATTCCGACGACCACGGCGTTACCCGGAGCGCGCCGGTCAAAGTCAACGCGGAATCCGAAAATATTCTCGGCGATGGCGAGAACCGCCCCAAGATTATCGTGCGCAAAGGGGTGATTTACGTATCCTACACACAGGGACTGGCGAAACCCATGAGCGGCGATATCCGTTTCAGCCGCTCAACCGATGGCGGGAAAAGCTTTTCCGCGCCGATTACCGTCAACGACAATCGCGAAATCATCAGCCATCGTTTCGATTCCATGATGGTGAATGACAAGGGGCATGTTTACATCGCCTGGCTCGACAAACGCGACCTGAGCGCCGCGCAAAAAAAAGGGGAGAAATTTAGCGGCGCGTCCGTTTATTATGCGATGTCGGAAAACGGCGGGATCAGCTTCCGCAGCAATGTCAAAATTGCCGATCATGTCTGCGAATGCTGCCGCACGGCGATGGCCGTAGATACCGATGACTATCCCGTCGTCGTCTGGCGTCATATCTACGACGCCAATATCCGCGACCATGCGCTGGCCAAGCTGGACGGCAGAATGGCGCCGGTGCGGCTCAGCCAGGAAAACTGGAATGTCGCCGGCTGTCCGCATCATGGGCCATCCCTTTCCATTGCTTCAGACGGCATCTATCATGCCGCCTGGTTCAGTAATGCGCCTGAACGGCATGGACTGTTCTACGCGCACTCGACCGATCAGGGCAGGACTTTTTCCAACCCGCTGAATTTCGGCAACTTCGAGACCCAGCCGGCGCGCCCCTATGTGCTCAGCCTTGGCGACCAAGTTTACCTTGTCTGGAAGGAATTTGACGGGGAGAACACCGGCATTTTCGGAATGCATTCAGGCGATGGCGGGAAATCCTGGTCTGCGCCGGAAAAATTGGCGACCACATCCGACGTATCCGATTGGCCGATGCTGATTAGCGAGAACAACCGGGCATACCTGTCATGGAATACCAAAAATGAAGGTTACCGCCTGATCGAAATGGGCGTGAAAAACAAATGAGGCGGCTTGGTTTCCTGGCTGGGCTGTATTTAACCGTATTATCCCTTGCCCCGGCGTCAACGCTGGCTGGGCAGGAAATAAAGCCATTCGTCCGTGGCAGCTATCAGCAGATTGTTTCTGCGCGACAGGGGAAACCTTTCGTCATCAACTTCTGGTCGCTGAGTTGCGGCTATTGCAAGGTCGAATTGTCCATGTTCAAGGATCTGGTCAGGAAATATCCGCAGCTCGATCTGGTGGTGGTGTCCACGGATGCATACGAGGAAATGGAGTCCGTTTCCGGCACACTGGAAATATTTTCTCTGGGCAAGTCCGAAACATGGTTGTTCGCCGACAGCAACACCGACCGTTTGCGGTTCGAGATTGATAAAAGGTGGTATGGCGAATTGCCACGCACCTATTTTTTTGGCGCAGACGGCAAAACAGGCGCTTTCAGCGGCAAACTTGAACAGAAAGACGTGGAGCAGTGGATCAAGCAGCAATACGGCTTACGATAGCCTTGGGAAAAACAGTTGGTAATGAAAAAAGGCACGCTGGGCGTGCCTTTTTCATTTTTGTTTACAAGCTAACCTTGCTACTTGTTGCCGCTATTGTGACCACGCCCTAGCGCGTAGCTCGGACGATCGCCGTCGCGACGCGGAGCATTGTTGCCGCTACGATTGCCGAAGCTGCGATCCGGGCTGCGTGTCTGGCTGTTCCCGCCAAATCCACGACCGGGTTCCTGGCTGCGATTTTGCCCTTGAATGGTATTGCCGTTGGCTTGTCCGTGCCATTGACCGTGACCTTCCTTGCGCCCGGCATGGCTATGGCGGCTGTCTGGCGCGCTGTGATGAAAGCCCGTGCCACCATTGTTGCCATTACCGGCGAAAACGGTGCTGCGATTGCCGCCAAAGCCGCCGTTGCGGTTGCTGCCACCGAAGCCGCCAGCATTCCCGCCGAATCCGCCACCGCTACTGCGGCGCGGGCCGCTATTGCTGCGTGGGCGATCTGACGATGGGCCGCCGGTGCGTAGTTTGTATTTCGGCTCCAGCCCTTCGATGGTGTGCATCTTGATGCTTTGATCGGTGTAGCGTTCGATGCGCTTCAGCAATTGCGCGTCGCGGTTCGAGGCAAACGAGATGGCAATGCCGGACTCGCCGCCGCGACCGGTACGGCCGATACGGTGCACATAGTCTTCGGCGAACTTTGGCAGGTCGAAGTTGATTACATGCGAGATACCGCGCACATCGAGGCCGCGTGCCGCCACATCGGTAGCGACCAGGATACGCACGTTGCCGTTGCGCATATTGAGCAGCGTGCGATTGCGTTCGCGCTGGTTCATGTCGCCGTGCAATGCCGCAACCGAGTGGCCTTGTGCGGACAGTTGATCTGCAAGGCTGTCCGCATCGCGCTTGGTGGCGGTGAACACCAGCGCCTGATTCACTCCAACATCGGTCAGCAAATGACTAAGCATCTTGTTCTTGTGCGCCACGTCATCGGCGAACATCATGCGTTGCTCGATGTTCTCGTGTTTGTCTTTGGCAGCCGAGACGGAAATTTTCTTCGGTGTCTTGAGCAGACGCGAGGCCAGATTGCCGACCACGCCATCGAGCGTCGCGGAGAACAGCAGAGTCTGGCGCGTTGCGGGAGTAGCTTTGGCAATGCGTTCCACGTCATCGACAAAACCCATGTCCAGCATGCGATCCGCTTCGTCCAGAATCAACACTTCCAGCCGCGAAAAATCGATGCGCCCGCGCTCCAGATGGTCGATCAAACGGCCCGGCGTGGCGACCAGAATATCTACATGGCTGGACAGCAAACGGTTTTGCACCGGGTAGGGCATGCCGCCCAGGATGCTGATGATCTTGAAGCGCATGTTCTTGCCGTACTTGGTCGCGGCATCGCAGACTTGTTGCGCCAGTTCGCGGGTCGGGGTCAACACCAGCACGCGCGGGCCTTTGCCGGGCAGCGCGGAAGGTGTGGCCAGGCGGTTCAGCGCGGGCAGGATGAAGGCGGCGGTCTTACCGCTGCCGGTCTGCGAGGAGGCCATCAGGTCGTGGCCGGCCATGATTTCGGGAATGGCCTGCGCCTGGATCGGCGTAGGCTCGGTGTAGCCGGTCTCGGCAATCGCCTTGAGAATGGCGTCGTTTAATTTCAGATCTTCGAATGTCATGTTGCTTCCTTTTTTAGAATCAAAGGGAATCCGTCCCGTCATGCCGGATTCGATCCGGCATGGCGAATTTTCAGTTCCCAGAGGTAAGCGCAGGCAGTAAAACTACTACACGTTGAACGGGCAGAGGATAACCGGCGCACAAAACATCGTTGCTAACCGGAAACCCAGAATCGCTGGTGGGTTTTTTTTGACAGGCGCGATTTGCATACGCGCGAGAGATAGGTCAGAAAACGATGAACCAATGCCGCCTTGATAGCGGCAAGGCGCGCATTATACGGATGGAGGAAATAAAAGCTAGCGGTATTTTGCGTGGGCATCTACTCAGGGCATTTCTGGCTTGGGCGCAATAGTCTGTTTGGACAAGCAGCCAGCTGGCCAGAATGATTAATTCCTTGGACTCAAAGATGAAGTGCAATTGAGTTTTTACTTTCAGGTATACTTTTTCCATGGCCAATGACCGCACACGACAGGAAATTCAGAGACTGAAGCAGCTTCCGGTATTGTCGCCGCACGTCCAGCGTTTGTTGAATAGTTGTGGCGATCCCGATATCACCCAAACCGAGCTGGTGGATATTCTGGACAAACTGCCCGTCATCGCGGCACGTCTGCTGGGGTTGTCCAATTCTGCCTTCTTCGGGCAACAGGGACGCGTTCATTCCTTGGCTCATGCGATTTCTGTTCTCGGGCTTGTGATGGTCAGGAGCGTTGCCGTCAGTCTGTCATTGGCGGATATGTTCAGTGTAAAACGCTGTCCCCACTTCAATGCGGAAAGGTACTGGAGTTCATCCATCATGACCGCGCTGATGGCCAATGAGATCAATGCCGATATCCGGGCAGACCTGCGTCCTGCTGCAGACAGCGTCTATATGGCCGGGTTGTTGCACAACATCGGGTTGTTGGCGATGGTTCAGCTATATCCGGAAGAGATGGAGCGAGCCTTCGTCGCCTACGAAAAAACCCCGGAGCGCAATCTGGGGGAGTATGTCAATGACCGGCTCGGTGCCACCCAATATCAGGCGGGCGTATGGGTCGGCAGCAAGTGGCATTTGCCTGAGGGTATCCTGCTGGTCATGGAATATCACTATGACCGGAATTATCGCGACAAGCACTGGCCGCTGGTTTTGCTGGAAGGGATTTGCGCCCGATGGGCCAGCCAGATTGTTGGCGGGCGGGACGAATTGTCTCCCGAAACGGAATCGCTGTCCGCGCTCGGCCTGTCAGCAGAACGGGTTGAAGCGCTGTGGCAGCAAATGAGAATCCGGCTCGAATCCATCCATGAAATTTCTGCGCTGTTCGTTCAGGGATAACAGCAATGCGCGACGCCCAACTTGTAGAGACTGCCCAAGAGCTTAACCGGCACGTGGTTAACCTGCTGGATTCCTTGTCCGCGTTGTACGAGTTGACCGAGATATCCATCCGCGATCTGGACGAAAGCCAGTTGCTACGGCAGGCGCTTGAAGCGCTGATGTCGAATCAGGACATGGAGCGGTGCTCCATTTTCCTGCTGGACGAAGCGAACCTGCTGACGGTCGCCGCAGGGCTGGATTGGGATGAGATGCTGTGGAACATCACCCGTCCGGATGAGGTAATCCCCATTCAGGCACGCAAGAAAACCCAATTCCGTTTGGGTGAAGGCATTCTGGGACGCGCTGCCGCAAGCGGAATCATCGAACATTGCCGTTCCTGTGCCGACGATCCGCAGTTCAAGAAAGTCGGAGTTGATGGCCAACCTGTGCAGGGCTCTTTGCTTTGTGTGCAGATCACCTGTGAGGAGAAAGTTCTCGGTGTAATCAACGTCTATTACCCGGAAGCGGATTTCTTCAACATGTGGCATGAGCGGTTGCTGCTGCTGTTCTGCAAGATGCTTGGGCGTTTGCTGACAAACCACCGGCTGGTGCACCATCTGGACACGCTGGTCGACCAGCGGACACAGGAGCTGACGGAAAGCAACGAGCACTTGAGAAAAACAGTCACGCAGCTGCAAGATGCACAGGCGGAGCTGCGCATCGCGGCCACCGCCTTCGAAGCCGAGGAGGGGATGTTCATCACCGATGCCGCAGGCGTGATTCTGCGGGTCAACCAGGCCTTTACCGGAATCACAGGTTACCCGGCAGGGGAGGCGGTTGGGCAGACACCCAAGCTGTTTAACTCCGGGCGGCACGATGAGGCCTTTTATGTCGCGATGTGGGAAAACATCCGGCAAACCGGGGCATGGCAGGGCGAAATCTGGAACCGGCGCAAGAACGGCGAGGTGTATCCGGAACGGCTTACCATCACCGCAGTGAAGGGGGATGCCGGAGAGATCACCCACTACGTCGCCACGCTGCACGACATCACCGAACGCAAGATGGCGGAGGAGAAAGCTCATAACCTCGCCTTCTATGATGCCTTGACGCAATTGCCCAACCGCCGCTTGTTCAATGACAGGCTCGTACAAGCCATGGTCACCAGCAAACGCAGCGGACGTTATGGCGCGCTGATGTTCCTCGACCTGGATAACTTCAAACCACTCAATGACACGTATGGCCACGATACAGGCGATTTGCTGCTGATAGAAACGGCGCGCCGTATCGGTGGCTGTGTGCGCAAGGCGGATACCGTCGCGCGTATTGGCGGCGACGAGTTCGTGGTGATACTTGGCGAGTTGGATACGGGCAAAACCGAATCCGCAGCACAGGCGGATATCGTTACCGAGAAAATCCGCGCCGCTTTAGCCGACCCCTACCTGCTGAAAGGCCAGTCGGCGGGCGGAGTGGAAATTGTTGTCGAATATCGATGCACGTCGAGCATCGGCGTAGTGTTGTTCATCAATGATGCAGCTAGCCCGGAAGAGCTTCTCAAGTGGGCGGATGTGGCAATGTACCAAGCCAAGATGGGCGGTCGCAATCAGGTTCGATTCTTCGATTCAAATTCCGGATGAAACGCTAAAAACTGCCGGATCAAAGCTGGCGAAAAATCATCAAATGAGCGAATTAAACGACGAACATTATTTGCGCGCTGTCACCAGCCTTGGCGACACCCGCAAGATCGTTGCGCAGCGCGATATTTATTCGCAAAGCGGAATGAAGCTGGTGGCATCCGGCATCCACATTACGAGCGACCTGTATGAACGCCTGGTCAGGCATAAAATGTTGCTGCCATTGGATATGGCGCTGGCGGTCGAGAATATGCTCGACCAGAAAGCCATATTGCAGGATGTGATTGAGCTGATCCAGGCGAATGACAAGCTGAAAAGAATGGTGGATGCCGTCGGCAAGGATGGCCACTATCGCCGGACAATCCTGGCCATGCGGCTTCCAGCTCCGCTGGCCTTCAAGTTGACGGTGGCGCGCGAAAAATACCGCCGCATCTATCAACACAGCCTGTTGCTGCTGATCATAAGCGTGTATCTCGCCCACTGCGATGGGATGAATTCGCAGGAAGAAGAATGGGTGGCCACCGCCGCGTTGTTCCACGATATCGGTTTGCTGCATATTGACCCCAAGCTGCTTGAGCCGTCGCACGTGATGAGCGCCGACGAGCGGCACCACCTCTATGCGCATCCGCTGACCGCCTATCTGTTGCTGTGCGAATTTCCCGAGTTGCCCCGGCAGATTGCCGATGCCGTGTTCGAGCATCATGAGAGGATGGACGGCAGCGGTTATCCGCGCGGTTTGCGCGGGGAAAAAATCAGCCGGTACGGACAGATACTGGCGGTTGTGGAAGTTGCCGCCAAGGCATCCGATTCCGGCCACCCGGATGTGCCGTGGAAAAAGCTGGAGGTGATACTCAAGCTGAATTCCAGACGGTATGGGCAGGGGTTGATTGGGCATCTGAATATCTTCCGGGGTGATCTTGTTGCCGGGCAAACGTCAGGCAGCAATGATTCGGAGCACCTTATTGCGCAGGCCAGGCTGATTGCAAGGCTGTTCGAAGATTTCAACCGGCATTCCCATATCGGCTGTTGCGACAGGATATTTGATTTTGCCCAAGCACGCCTGGACGGATTGAGGCTGGAGCTATCCGATGCGGGATTTGATCCCCGCGATCCGGAGAGGTTGGTGCAAATGTTTATGGATGATCCGGAGTGTATGTCCGAGCATGCCACGTTACTGGACGAAGCGCTTTGGCGGTTTAAGTCGCTGGTGTTGGAAATTAAGCGGCATTGGCCGGAAGAAAGCGAAAAGTATGATCGCCAGTCGGAAAAGCCGGAACATGCCTGGCTAAGCGAAATGAAGTTGTTATTGTTTACTGCATAGGATCTACTCAGAGTGCGCAGCACTGGCGTCAATGGATAATCCGGGTTGAAAATTATCAGATGATCCCCAGATAGCGATCTGCCACTTATCAACAAATCCAGGAGAGAATATGACTGAAAACGCAACCATAAACCGCGAAACCCTGGGCTTCCAGGCCGAGGTTAAACAACTGCTGCAATTGATGATCCACTCGCTGTATTCCAACCGCGAGATTTTCCTGCGCGAACTGGTTTCCAACGCTTCCGACGCCTGCGACAAGCTGCGCTTCGAGGGGCTGCACAACGCGGCCTTGTTCGAGAATGATTCGGACATGAACATCCGCATCGGTTATGACAAGGAAGCGCGCACGCTGACCGTGAGCGACAACGGCGTCGGCATGAACCGCGACGAGGTCATCAGCAACCTCGGCACCATCGCCAAGTCGGGTACGCGCGAATTTTTTTCGCGTCTGTCGGGCGACCAGCAGAAGGACGCGAACCTGATCGGCCAGTTCGGCGTGGGTTTTTATTCCTCGTTCATTGTCGCGGACAGGGTGACGGTGCTGACCCGCCGCGCCGGCGAAAATTCCGATCAGGGCGTGCGCTGGGAGTCGGACGGCGGTGGTGAGTTCTCCATCGAGATGGTGGAGAAGAAATCGCGCGGCACCGAGATCACGCTGCACCTGCGCGACGGGCAGGACGACCTGCTGGACGGCTACAAATTACGCGGCATCGTCAGCAAGTATTCCAACCATATCGTCCAGCCGATCCTGATGAAGAAGGAGGAATGGAAGGAAGGCAAGCAGGAGATCACCGACGAGGACGAGACCGTCAACCAGGCCTCGGCCTTGTGGGCGCGCAGCAAGAACGAGATCAGCGACGAACAGTACCAGGAATTCTACAAGCATGTCGGGCACGACTACGACGATCCGCTGGCCTGGACGCATGCGCGCGTCGAGGGGCGCCAGGAATACACGCAGTTGCTCTACATTCCGGCGCATGCGCCGTTCGATATGTGGGATCGCCACGCCCGCCACGGCATCAAGCTGTATGTGCGCCGCGTGTTCATCATGGACGACGCCGAGCAGCTGATGCCGTCGTACCTGCGTTTCGTGCGCGGCGTGGTCGATTCCAGCGACCTGCCGCTCAACGTGTCGCGCGAGATATTGCAGGAGTCGAAGGACATCGAGGCGATTCGCAAGGGCTGCACCAGCAAGGTGCTGGGGCTGCTCGCCGACCTTGCCGAAAACGACAAGGAGAAATACGCGACATTCTGGGCGGAATTCGGCAAGGCGCTGAAGGAGGGAGTAGGCGAGGATTTCGCCAACAAGGACAAGATCGCCGGGCTGCTGCGTTTCGCCTCGACGCATGCCGATACGCCTGATGAAATCGTGTCGCTGAAGGATTACATAGCCAGCATGAAGGAAGGCCAGGAGAAAATCTATTACGTCACCGCCGAGACCTTCAACGCGGCGAAGAACAGCCCGCACCTGGAAGTGTTCCGCAAGAAGGGCATCGAAGTGCTGCTGCTGTCCGATCGCGTGGACGAATGGGCGCTGAGCTACCTTACCGAATTCGACGGTAAGCCGCTGGCATCGGTAGCGAAGGGCGGCCTCGATCTGGGCAAGCTGGAAGACGAGGCGGAGAAGCTGGCGCAGGAAAAAGAGGCAGACGAATTCAAGGAGCTGACCGGCAGGATCAAGGCCAGCCTCGCCGAGCGCGTCAAGGAAGTGCGCGTTACGCACCGCCTGACCGATTCGCCTGCCTGTCTGGTGACCGAGGAGCACGACCTGAGCGGTAATCTGGCGCGGATGCTCAAGGCAGCCGGCCAGAATGCGCCCGTTTCGCAGCCGATCCTGGAGATTAATCCGCAGCATCCGGTGGTGCTGCGCCTGAAATCAGAGGAAAAGCGCTTTGACGACTGGGCTGCGGTGTTGTTCGATCAGGCTCTATTGGCCGAGGGCGGACAGCTTGATGATCCGGCGACCTTCGTCAAACGGGTCAATCAATTGATGATGGAAATGGGCAGTTAATTCCGGGGAAAACCCATCCGCAGATTTCGCAGATTAAACAGATTAGACGGCATCAAGCCGTTCCCGGCTTTAATCTGCGCCAATCTGTGTAATCTGCGGACAGCAGTGTGTAGCGTGCGCTATGCGCACGACACGCAACCCACAACCTGAAACCGTGCGCATAGCGCACGCTACCGATTACCCCCCGCCCTGCAAGTTGTGCGGGGTGGCTCCGCTCCTTGTGCTAGAATGCGCGCCCTTTGAATTCTGCACAGGTAGTCCTCCCCATGTCCCGCGAACTCCGCAATATTGCCATTATCGCCCACGTCGACCACGGCAAGACCACTATGGTGGACAAGCTGCTCAGCCAGGCTGGCACATTCGCCTCACACCAGCATGTCGCCGAGCGCGTGATGGATAGCAACGATCTGGAAAAAGAGCGCGGCATCACCATCCTGGCAAAGAACTGTGCGGTGGATTACGAAGGCGTGCATATCAATATCGTCGACACCCCCGGCCACGCCGATTTTGGCGGCGAGGTGGAGCGCGTGCTGGGGATGGTGGATAGCGTGTTGCTGCTGGTGGACGCGGTGGAAGGACCGATGCCGCAGACCCGCTTCGTCACCAAGAAGGCACTTGCCCTCGGCCTGCGCCCGATTGTAGTGATCAACAAGGTGGACCGCGATGGCGCACGTTGCGACTGGGTGATCAACCAGACTTTTGATTTGTTCGACAAGCTTGGCGCAACCGAGGAACAGCTGGATTTTCCGGTGGTCTATGCGTCGGCGTTGAACGGTTACGCCACGCTGGATCTGGCCAAGCCGAGCACGGATATGCGCCCGCTGTTCGATGCGGTGCTCAAGCACGTGCCGGCGCCTGAGACCGATGTGGATGCGCCGCTGCAATTGCAGATATCCGCGCTTGATTATTCCAGCTTCGTCGGACGTATCGGCGTTGGTCGCGTGCGCCGCGGCCGCATCAAGCCCGGCCAGGATGTGATGGTGTTGAGCGGCAGCAACCCGCCGAAGCGCGCCCGCGTCAACCAGGTGCTTGGTTTTCGCGGCGTCGAGCGCGTACAGTTGGATGAAGCGCTTGCGGGCGATATCGTGCTGATCAACGGCATCGATGAAATCGGTATCGGTGTGACGCTGGCCGACATGAATAAACCGGAGGCCCTGCCGATGCCCAAGGTGGACGAGCCGACGCTGACGATGAATCTGATGGTGAATACCTCGCCGTTGTGCGGGCAGGAAGGCAAGTTCATCACCAGCCGCCAGATCCGCGATCGCCTGACCAAGGAATTGCTGGTGAACGTGGCGTTGCGTGTCGATGAAACGGACAACACCGATGTGTTCCTATTGGCCGGGCGCGGCGAATTGCATCTGACCATCCTGCTGGAAAACATGCGCCGCGAAGGCTTCGAGATGGCCGTGGGCAAGCCGCGCGTGGTATACCGCGAGATCGACGGCGAAAAGTGCGAGCCGTTTGAGGTGCTGACCGTGGATGTGGAAGATACTAACCAGGGTGTGGTGATGGAGGAGCTTGGACGCCGGCGCGGCGACTTGCAGGACATGCAGCCGGACGGGCATGGCCGCGTGCGCCTGGAATACCGTATTCCGGCGCGCGGGCTGATCGGCTTCCAGTCCGAATTCATGACCATGACACGCGGCACCGGCATCATGGCGCACGTGTTCGACGACTACGCACCGGTCAAGGCCGATATGCCCGGCCGCCGCAATGGCGTGCTGATTTCGCAGGACAACGGCGAGGCGGTGGCTTATGCTTTGTGGAAGCTGGAAGACCGCGGCCGCATGTTCGTATCGCCCGGCGACAAACTGTACGAAGGCATGATCATCGGCGTACACAGCCGCGACAACGATCTGGTGGTCAATCCGATCAAGGGCAAGCAACTGACCAACGTGCGCTCCTCGGGCACCGATGAAGCGGTGCGCCTGACCCCGCCGATTCGCCTGACGCTGGAATCCGCAGTCGAGTTTATTGACGATGATGAACTGGTGGAAATCACCCCGTTATCCGTCCGTATGCGCAAACGCTATTTAACGGAAATCGAACGCAAGCGCGCAAGCCGCAGCTAAGGTGATGGCTGGTTATTCACCCAGGCTGCGTCGTTGCAGATCAGGCACTGGTGTGGTTTTGCATGTACGGGCACGGTGCGCCGTGCCCGTACTGTGCAGATAAGCGCGCGCGGTTCAACGACCGTTTTCAACGGTTGCCATAAAACTCATTCCCCTTGCGCACATAAATCATTAGACTTGCGCCATTCCATTCGGGTGGTTCGTCATGAGCAAAGAAATCCCCCATGCGTTGTCGCCCCGTGAGCACAAGCTGACACTGGACGGGATTTTGCGCTGGCTGGTGCAGGACGGAATGATTCTGCCCGCAGAGGCGGAAAAACTGGCCAAAAACCATAAGGCTGATCGTGCGCATCCGCTGGAGGTTATTGCCGGACAACAGTGGCGCAGCGCGTTACCGCCCGCCAGGTTGATGACTATTGAATTCCTTGCGGAGTGGCTGGCGGCGCGTGCCGGTATGCCCTATTTTCATATCGATCCGCTGCAGCTTAATTTCGGCGGTATTGCCAATATCGTTTCCAAGTCTTACGCTGAGCGGCTCAAGATCATGCCGGTCAAGGTCGGCGAGGACGGAGTGACCATTGCCACCGCCGAGCCGTTCATTACCGACTGGGTGGCGGAGTTGGAGCGTATCCTCAACCTGAAAATCAAGCTGGTGTTGGCCAGCCCACTCGACATCAACCGCTACCTGCCGGAAATTTACAGCCTCGCCAATTCTGTGCAACTTGCCAGCAAGGCCAAGGCGGGCCAGGCCATCGGCGTGCAGAATTTCGAGCAACTGGTCGAACTGGGCAAAAACAAGAACCTGGACGCCAACGAGCAGCATATCGTCACGCTGGTGGACTGGCTGTTCAAGTATGCCTTCGAGCAGCGCGCCAGCGACATCCATCTGGAGCCGCGCCGCGACATCGGCATCGTGCGCTTCCGTATTGATGGCGTGCTGCATCAGGTTTATCAGCTTCCCGCCACGGTCACCAACGCCATCACCAACCGTATCAAGTTGCTCGGGCGCATGGATATGGTGGAGAAACGCAGGCCGCAGGATGGGCGCATCAAGACCGTGAGCGATGACGGGGATGAAATAGAAATGCGTCTTTCCACCATGCCGACCGCTTTTGGCGAGAAACTGGTGATGCGGATTTTCGATCCGGACATTCTGGTCAAAAATTTTGCCGACCTTGGTTTTTCGCGCGAACAGACTGTATTGTGGAACAATTGGACGCGTCAGCCGAACGGCATCATTCTGGTAACCGGCCCGACCGGTTCCGGTAAAACCACTACGCTGTACTCCACACTGAAGCAGCTTGCCACACCGGAGGTGAATGTTTGTACGGTAGAAGACCCGATTGAAATGATCGAGCCGGCCTTCAATCAGATGCAGGTACAGCATAACATCGGCCTGAGCTTTGCCAACGGCGTGCGCACCCTGTTGCGGCAAGACCCGGACATCATCATGGTGGGCGAAATCCGCGACGTGGAAACCGCCGAAATGGCGATCCAGGCGGCACTCACCGGGCATCTGGTGCTGTCGTCCCTGCATACCAACGATGCGCCTTCCGCCATTACGCGCCTGCTTGAGCTGGGTGTGCCGGCCTACCTGCTCAACTCGACGCTGCTGGGCGTGATGGCGCAACGTCTCGCGCGCACACTGTGCCCGCATTGCAAAGTTAAGGGCGAGATCAGCGAGGAAACCTGGCAAGAGCTGGTTCACCCGTGGAAAGCCGCCAAACCTGCGCAGGTCAATATGGCCACCGGTTGCCTCGAATGCCGCATGACCGGCTATCGCGGGCGCACCGGCATCTATGAAATGCTGCCACTCAGCGCGGAAATGAAAAAATTGGTAGTCGTGGATGCAGAGCTCCAGAAAATCAAGGCATTAGCCCGGCGCGAGGGGATGAAACCGCTGCGCTTGAGTGGAGCGGAAAAGGTGGCGGCGGGGCTGACCACGGCAGAAGAAATCATCAAAATCGCGCCGCCGCTGGCTTGACCGGGCATTGAAAAGAGTATTCCGTAAGTTGTGATTTGGAATTTCGGGCAATTTTGATACAATCGCGTCCGCTTTTTTAACTAAACAGGGTAGGAGAGATAAATGTCTATTGAACAACGCGTTAAAAAGATCGTTGCCGAACAGCTTGGCGTGAACGAATCGGAAGTCAAGAATGAATCCTCTTTCGTCAATGATCTGGGTGCAGATTCTCTGGATACCGTGGAGCTGGTGATGGCACTGGAAGAAGAGTTTGAATGCGAAATTCCCGATGAAGACGCAGAAAAAATCACCACTGTGCAGCAGGCCATCGACTACGTCCTGGCGCATCAAAAATAATCTCCTTCTTTATTCTGTTTCTAAAACGGAGTCAGTTTGTCTAAACGCAGAGTCGTCATTACCGGACTGGGGATTATCTCCCCAGTCGGGATCGGGATTCCCGCTGCCTGGCAGAACATTGTCGCGGGGAAATCTGGGATCACTAAAATCACCCATTTCGATGCCGGTGCCATGGCCTCGCAAATTGCCGGTGAAGTGAAGGATTTTGACGCCACCCAATACATTCCCGCCAAGGATGCGCGCCGCATGGATCGCTTTATCCATTTTGGCCTGGTCGCCGGCATGGAGGCGTTCAAGGATTCCGGGCTGGAAGTTTTCGAGCAGAATGCCGAACGTATCGGCGTCAACATCGGCTCCGGCATCGGCGGCCTGCCGATGATCGAGGATACGCATAACGATTATCTGGCAGCAGGGCCGCGCAAAATCTCGCCGTTTTTCATTCCGGGCACCATCATCAACATGATTTCCGGCAATCTGTCGGTGATGTACGGGTTGAAAGGCCCGAATCTGGCGATGGTCTCCGCCTGCACCACCGGCACGCATTGCATCGGCGAATCGGCGCGCATCATCGAGTATGGCGATGCGGACGTGATGATTGCCGGCGGAGCGGAAGCAACGATTGGCCCGCTGGCGGTGGGTGGCTTTGCCGCCGCGCGCGCGCTCAGCACGCGCAACGATGATCCGGCTACCGCCAGCCGCCCGTGGGACAAGGATCGCGACGGCTTCGTGATCGGCGAAGGCGCGGGGGTGATGGTGCTGGAAGAATACGAGCACGCCAAGGCGCGCGGCGCAAAGATTTACGCGGAGCTGGCCGGTTACGGCATGAGCGGTGACGCCTACCACATTACCTCGCCGAACACCGACGGGCCGAAACGCAGCATGTTGAATGCGTTGCGTAACGCCGGGCTGAACCCGCAGGATGTACAGTACGTCAACGCGCACGGCACTTCGACGCCGCTGGGCGACAAGAACGAAACCGACGCGATCAAACTGGCGTTTGGCGATCATGCCGGGAAACTGGTGGTGAATTCCACCAAGTCGATGACCGGCCATCTGCTGGGCGGCGCGGGCGGAATCGAGTCGATATTCTGCGCGCTGGCGGTGCATCATCAAATTTCACCGCCGACCATCAATATCTTCGAGCAGGATCCGGAGTGCGATCTGGACTTCTGCGCAAATGTCGCGCGCGACATGAAGATCGACGTCGCGGTGAACAACAACTTCGGCTTCGGCGGAACCAACGGTTCTTTAGTGTTCCGCAAAATCTGATTTTTCCCCTACGCGATGCTGGTCAACGGTGTACCCGGTAACTCGATCAGCATCCGCGATCGCGGTCTGCTCTACGGCGATGGGGTGTTTCGTACCCTGCGCGTCGCCCAAGGCAAGGCGCTGCATTGGTCCCTGCATTACCTTAAACTCCAACATGACTGTGCCAAGCTGGGCATAACCTGCCCGGATGAAGCGCTGCTTTGCGCCGAACTGGATCAAGTGCTCGCGCAGCACCCGGACGGCGTGGTGAAGCTGATCGTCACACGCGGCGAAGGCGCGCGCGGCTATACGCCGACCGCCGGTGTAGCGCCCACGCGCGTCTGGGACTTCTCGCCGTTGCCGGACTACCCGCCGGAATGGACGACACAAGGCATCAAGGCGCATGTATGCAACTTGCGCCTGTCTGAGCAGCCTCGCCTGGCCTGCGTCAAGCACCTCAACCGTCTGGAGAATGTGCTGGCGGCGGCGGAACTGAACGATGCGCAACTGCGCGACAGCCAGCTTGCCGAAGGGTTGTTGCCGGATGCCGAGGGGCACCTGATCGAAGGCATACGCAGCAACCTGTTCCTGGTATCACAAGGCCAACTGGTCACGCCCGATCTGTCGCGTTGCGGCGTGGCAGGGATACAGCGCGGGCGGGTCATGGCGTGGGCGTTGCAGCATGGCATCGCGCTTGAAGTGCGCGATGTCAGGCTTGAAGAAGCGTTGCATGCCGACGAGCTGTTCATCGTGAACAGCGTCATCGGGCTATGGCCTATACGCGAGCTGGGGCAAAGTCATTGGAGCCATTTCCCGGTTGCCATGCAAATCTGCCACGGTCTTGACCGGCAGGACGCATGATGCGGCGGCTGGCAAAATTGCTGATTGTGCTCGTGCTGCTCGCCACGACAGGGTTGGGTTACTACGTGCATCATCCGCTACCGTTGCCCGCCACGCCGTTTGAATTTGAATTGAAGCAAGGCAGCAGTCTAAAAAGTGTGGCTCGAGAAATGAAGCAAGCCGGATTGTTGGGACAGGCCTGGCCGTTCGTTTGGCTGGCAAGACTGCGCGGTAACTCGTCGCAACTAAAGGCAGGCAGTTACTCACTGGATCATCCCATTTCACCGCTGGAACTATTGGAAGTCATCACCAAGGGCGAGGTCATCCAGAAGCAGGCCAGCATCATCGAAGGCTGGACATTCAAGCAGTTGCGTGCCGCGTTGAATGCCAGCCTGGACATCGCGCATGACACCTTGAATCTGACCGATGCGGAAATCCTGCAGCGCATCGGCGCTACGGAAAGCCATCCAGAGGGGCTGTTCTTCCCCGACACCTACAAATTCGCTGCCGGCAGCAGCGATCTGGCGATACTCAGCAGCGCTTACCAGGCTATGCAGCAACGCCTGCAGGAAATCTGGGCAACGCGCGAACCGGATTTGCCGCTGCAAACCCCCTATCAGGCGTTGATCCTGGCCTCCATCGTGGAAAAGGAAACCGGCACAGCGGATGATCGTGCCATGATTGCCGGCGTGTTTATGAATCGTTTGCGAAGGGGAATGTTGTTACAGACTGACCCGACCGTAATTTACGGCCTGGGCGAAACGTTTGACGGCAACCTGCGCAAACGCGACTTGCTGGCCGATACTGCCTACAATACTTATATTCGCGTGGGCTTGCCTCCAACGCCGATTGCCTTGCCGGGCATGGCCGCGTTGCAGGCGACTCTGCATCCGGCCAAGACCGACGCGCTATACTTCGTGGCACGCGGCGATGGCAGTTCGCAATTTTCCGCTAGCCTGGCAGAACATAACCGAGCGGTGGGTCGTTATCAGAAATAACTGCCATTGCCGGCACTTCAGAACGCCAACAGGATTTTCGTTTTACGCGGCCTTGACGGCATATATCAATTTGATATAATCAGCTCGTGCATATCATATCCATCAAAATGCTTCGCGAGTTCTGGCAGAAACACCCAGAGGCGGAAAAGGTACTACGCGAATGGCACTCGGTCGTGGAGCACACCGAATTCAGGGACTTTAACCACGTTCGAGGGTTTTTCAACTCTGCCGATTACGTGCCGCCTTATACGGTCTTTGATGTGGGTGGGAACAACTATCGATTGGTGGTTGTCGTCAGGTACAGGTTTAAGAAGATATTTGTGTATAAGGTGATGACACATCGGGAATACGATGTCTGGAACAAGCTCTATCGGAAAGGCAAAGGCTAATCATGCGCGCAGCACACACTCAATTCGACATCCAGGCGATTCAATCCTCCTGGCAGGCTTTTGATGCGATGGCGCATCTTCGCCCCATCCATGATGAGGAGAGTTACGATCATATGGTGACCCTGATGAACTCCCTGCTGGATACCACCGGAGATGACGAAGACCATCCGCTGTCTGGCTTGCTTGACTTGGTTGGGGATATGGTCTCGAAGTACGAGCAAGAGCATTACGCCATCGAGGCAGCAGAGCCCAAGGATGCCCTTCGTTTCTTGATGGACGCGCGCGGCTTGAAGCAAGAAGACCTGTCAACTGTTGTGCCGCAGAGCAACTTGTCGGCAATCCTGGCAGGGAAACGAAAAATCAGCGCAACCCTGGCAGGTAAATTGGGCAAGTTTTTCGGCGTTAGCCCGGCGGTATTCGTGCCAATCATTTAGCCAAAGCGGATGTTGTACAATCATCCCCTATCGTGAGTCAGGGTCAAAGTCAAAGGAGGTACGCCCATGTTGGCTCTTGAAACGACGGCATCCATTGCCGACCACCGCCTTGTCATACAGGATGCGGCATTGCCTGCCCATGCCGAGCGCGCTCGCGTCATCGTAATGTGGGAATCCGCCAAACCAGCCGGACGCCGCTCACCGCCGCCAGCGTTGGCAGGAATGGGCGAAGAAAAAAGCGACATCCTCAGCGGCCCGCCGGAAAGCGGCTGGGAAGCATTGTCCTGACGCTCATCCTCGATACTCATGACGACTAAATCCGCTACAGCAAAAATAAAAAGTGATGCTTTTGCGGCCATCCATAGTGCCGCGAAAGGGCTGCACCGTGTAGGCGCAGTCAACAAAACGACCATGCGCGAATACGACGCCTTGTGTTTGGATGCCATTTCTGAATACCAGCGAGTCTACCGTGCAAAAATGGGAAGCGGGCCAGAAAAGGCCAAGTGGCATGGCGCTCAGGCTATTGCGTGCGGTCGAAGAGCACGGGCTTGAAGTGCTTGTGTAACCGTGGCCTGAATGGCCCCTCCAGTAAATCGTGGGTGTCCCCGTTTACTCGGTCAGCAAGGAACATTTGAAGTAGTTATACTTGCAGTTCAATCAAACTATATTTAATGAAGCATGGGTAGTGTTTTCGCCAACGTAAAGCCCGAAATTCTCCAGTGGGCGCGAGAATCAGCAGGTTTTTCGCTGTCTGAGGCGGCCATTGCTATGGATAAAAGCGAAGATACGCTTGCCAGTTGGGAAAAAGGATCTGCCTCGCCCACAATACCTCAGCTTAGAAAACTAGCCCAGCTCTACAAACGCCCCCTCGGTGTTTTTTACCTGCAAGAAGTGCCACAAGGCTTTCAGGTAATAAGCGACTTCCGTCGGCTTCCCGGCGGGCAGCCGAGGCACTTTTCTCCAGAGTTAACACAAGAAATAAGGGTCGCTCACCAACGGCGCGAACTGGCACTGGAGTTGTTGTCGGATTTGGGTGAAGAACCAAAAACGTTCGGCCTTTCCTTCGGGCACACCGTCGATCCTGAAACGGCGGGGGAAATGGTGCGTGACTTCCTCCGGTTATCCACGAGCGATATGGAAGCTTACCGTGGAGACGCTTCGGGGCGTAAGGGGCTCAACTCATGGCGCCAGCGTATTGAAAATGCCGGTGTGCTTGTATTTCAAGCTGCGCGCATCACCTCTGAAGAGGCCTCTGGATTTGCCCTGGCTTATGACGTGCTGCCTACCGTTGTTATTAATCGTAAAGATGCACCAGTACGACGCCTGTTTTCCCTAGCACACGAATTTGCACACTTGGCACTCCGTAAAAGTGGGGTATCAGACCTCGACATTGACGCGATGCGCCCAGCAGAAGACAGCATCCTTGAGGTGTTCTGCAACCGGGTGGCCGCTGCCGCCCTGATGCCAACACAAATTTTCATGGCCGAGCCGACCATTACTGCACATGGAACGGCAACGAGCTGGACGGATGAAGAGATTGCCACATTAGCGAATCGGTACAACGTCAGTAGAGAAGCGATTTTGCGCCGACTGCTTACGTTTAATCGAACAACACGCGATTTTTATCAAGCCAAGCGTAATGAATACGCAGAAGAATTCCGCCGTAAAAATATTTTGGAACGTGAATCTTCGCCTGCCAAACCAATACCAAGGAATATGCCGCAAGAGGCACTAAGTAATTTCGGGCGACCGTTTGTGGAAATAGTATTGGATAGTTATTACCAAGACCGTCTCACTCTTAGCGAAGTGTCAGGATACTTGGGCCTTCGAACACAGCATGTCGAAAAGCTTCAGTCTAAGCTTGGAGCTTACTGATGGCGGACAATGAGAATGCGCGTTACAGCATCGATACAAGTGCACTGATCCACGCGTGGCGGCGGGCTTATCCTCCTAAAAATTTCGTCAGCTTCTGGGCAAAGATAGAAAATTTAATTGATGATGGTGTAGTCCTCGCATCAGTTGAAGTATTAAATGAGCTTAAAAAGAAAGACGACGAAATTTACAGCTGGTGCAACGGCCGTCCAGGCTACTTTTGCGTTGAAATCGATGATGATTTGCAAGAGCATCTAGCGCATATCATGGGAACATATCCACGCCTCGTGGATACAGTGAAGGGTCGTTCAGGTGGCGATCCGCGTGGCCCATGGATGACTTCATCTTATGTTAATCCAGCAACCAGAGAACAGCGTCAAAATCTTGGCTATGCCATCCTTAATCCATTTACCCATCAGGAAGTCGTGCATCCTACGCACGCTTGGAAATATAGCTTCGACGAACATCGACGGCACGTAGCCGAGAACATGCTTTGGTGGGGAGTCGATGGAAACGCTCAGTATCCCCGCCTAAAACTTTTTCTCAATGAAGCGAACATGATGGTTCCAGTTGATGTTTGGGACTATACAGAGGTTGGTGGCACCGCAACGTCGCCCGCAACCACTACGCCGTGCAGGGTTGGCGGCGCGAGAAAGTTTATCCAGACTTTATCTTCGCCATGCAACGGGGCGAAGTTGCGAACCGCGTGGTGGTTTTGGAAGTAAAAGGCCAACATCTGTCCGGCAATCCGGACACCGAATACAAGAAGGCAGTTCTGCGCCTCATGGGCGAAGCCTACGACATCGAACACACCTCCCGTGTCGGCGAACTCGAACTCGTGGTGCCGGATGGAACAACAGTAGAATGCGACCTTGTGCTGATGACCGAATGGACGACGCGATTGCCGAATGAGTTTCTTTGCGGGTGATTTGGGGAAGCATCAGGTATCTTTTTACGACGATCCGGTTTGGGTCGAGGCGGAAGTTCATGTTTTCCGGAAGCAGCCGTTGAGTTCAACGCTGCATTGAGTGGCGGATTTTGAGTTTAAATGATAATGAGCAAAGCAAAATTTATTACCTTTGAAGGCGTGGATGGAGCAGGCAAGAGCACCCATCTGGCGTGGTTTGCCGAGGCATTGCGCCGGCGCGGCCCGGACGTGCTGGTCACGCGCGAACCGGGCGGTACGCCGTTGGGCGAGCAGCTGCGCGAGATCCTGCTGAACCAGCCGATGAGCATCGGTACCGAGGCATTGCTGATGTTTGCGGCGCGCCTGGAACATATCGAGCAGGTCATCAAACCGGCATTGCACGCAGGCAAGTGGGTGATTTCGGACCGTTTTAGCGATGCCAGTTTCGCTTATCAGGGCGGCGGCAGGGGGCTGGATTGGGATAAACTGAGCCAGCTCGAGCAATGGGTGCATCCCGATTTGCAACCCGACCTGACGCTGTTTTTCGATGTGCCGGTCGAGGTTGCAAGACAGCGCCTAAGATCGCCTGACAATACAAGGCCGAGCAATACCTCGTTGGATCGCTTCGAGCAGGAGCAGGCCGAGTTCTTCGAACGGGTACGCGCCGGATACCATAAACGCGTACAACAAAACCCGCAGCGCTATATTGTCATTGATGCGGCGCAGCACATGGGTAATGTTAAACAAAAACTGGAAGAAATAGTTTTATCGCTTTGATATGAATGATATATATACTTGGCAAAAAAACGACTGGTCGCGCTTGCAGGAGCTGCGCAAACGTCCGCCGCATGGGTTGCTATTCAAGGGAAGCAAAGGAATCGGCAAGTTCGATCTGGCGATGCAATTTGCGCAAAGCCTGCTATGCGAACGCCCGAATGAATCGGGTTTCGCCTGTGGACAATGCCCTTCCTGCCACTGGTTTTCCCAAGGCTCGCACCCGGATTTCCGCCTGCTGCAATCCGAGGCGTTGAGTCTGGACGGGGAAGAAAGCGATGATGTTAAGTCTGTATCCGGCAAGAAACCCAGCAAGCAGATATCAGTCGAGCAGGTGCGCGGACTGGCCGATTTTTGCAGCATGTCCGCCCATCAGGGCGGCAGGCGCGTGGTGGTGATTCATCCCGCCGAGGCGATGAACACCAATGCCGCGAACGCGTTGCTGAAAAACCTCGAAGAGCCGCCGCCGGGCTTGCTGTTCATCCTGGTGTCGCACAAGCCGCAGCAATTGCTGCCGACCATCCTGAGCCGCTGCCTGTCGTTCGCGCTACCCGCCCCAGACGCTGCAAGCGCCACGCACTGGCTGGCACAGCAGGGCGTGAAGAACCCCGCCGAAGCCCTCGCGGCCTCCGGCTTTGCGCCGTTGCAGGCCGTTCAACTGGACGAACAACTGGGCAGCGAGGAACGCGATAAATTGCTGCGCGCCGTGCGCCAGCCCGCCGCGCTGGACGTGTTCGCGCTGGCCGAGGCGTTGCAGAAAACCGAGCAGGTCATGGTCGTGCAATGGCTGCAACAATGGAGCTACGACCTGAACGCGATGAAACTGGCGGGCAGGCTGCGCTACCACCCCGGCGAAAAAACAGCCATCAAAAAACTGGTCGAACACGTCGCGCCGCTGAGTCTGGCGCGCCTGCAAAGCTATTTGCAAGGTGCGAAGCGCGAGGCGCAGCATACGCTAAACCCCAAGCTGTTCCTGGAATCGCTGCTGTTTTCCTATCGCCAACTCATGCTCCAATAACTATGCCGTTCGTCGATTCGCATTGCCATCTCGATTTCCCCGAACTGGCCGAAAACCTTACCGACGTTCTGGCGCAGATGCGCCAGAACGACGTGGCAGCCGCGCTGTGCGTTTCGGTTAACCTGGCGGGCTTCCCGCAGGTGCTGGCGCTGGCCGAGCAGTATCCGAACATCTACGCCTCAGTTGGGGTGCATCCCGATTATGAGGATGTCGAAGAACCCAGCGTTGCGCACCTGGCCGAGCTGGCACGGCATCCCGGGGTGATCGCCATCGGTGAAACCGGTTTGGATTATTTTCGCCTGAAGGGCGATCTGGAATGGCAGCGCAAGCGTTTCCGCAACCACATCCGCGCCGCGCGCGAATGCGGCAAGCCGCTCATCATTCACACCCGCGAGGCAGCGACGGATACCCTGCGCATCATGGCAGAAGAAAATGCCGCCGAAGCGGGCGGAGTGATGCACTGCTTCACTGAAACCTGGGAAGTGGCAGAAGCCGCGCTGGCGATGGGCTTCTACATCTCCTTTTCCGGTATCGTCACCTTCAAGAACGCCAAACAGATCAAGGAAGTGGCGCAGCGCGTGCCGCTGGAACGCATCTTAATCGAGACTGATGCACCGTATCTGGCGCCTGCGCCGCATCGCGGCAGGCTCAACCAGCCGGCCTATGTGAAGCATGTTGCCGAAGAAATTGCCACACTGCGCGGCATAAGCCTGGACGAAGCAGGGCGGTGCACCACGGAGAATTTCATGCGTTTATTCAAGCTGTGAACACTTTAACTGTGAAAGTTTTTCGGCAAAATTTTCCGGCGACATTATTGACAGGGATTTGAATATCCCTATAATGCGCACTCGTTTTGCGGGAGTAGCTCAGTTGGTAGAGCGCAACCTTGCCAAGGTTGAGGTCGAGAGTTCGAGACTCTTCTCCCGCTCCAAATCCAAGGGAAAGCTTTTTCGCTTTCCCTTAATCATTTTAGCCTGTGTTCCACAGCACGGCGCGATAGCAAAGCGGTTATGCACCGGATTGCAAATCCGTGTAGGTCGGTTCGACTCCGGCTCGCGCCTCCAAATACCCGCCCGGGTGGTGAAATTGGTAGACACAACGGACTTAAAATCCGTCGCTTGGATAAAACCAGCGTACCGGTTCGATTCCGGTTCCGGGCACCAAACCCAATAAAACCGCCATTTTCGGCGGTTTTTTACTTTCGAGCAGGAAGTCAGGCCACTAGAAAGACTGGCCGCATAGAGTTCCACCGTCCCCCATGCGGATCATGGGGATTGACACGGTTCCATTAGTTGATACCATAACGCCATGAATGCCACACACCGCAAGACACTTGCCGCCGTATATGCCGAACCTGTTTCGGCATCGCTGGAATGGCGGCGCATCGAGGCTTTGCTGGTGGCTATCGGTTGTAGCGTGATCGAAGGCAACGGATCGCGGGTGCGATTTGAGAAGGACGGACTTGTCGCTACTTTTCACAGGCCGCATCCTGCCAAGGAAGCGAAACCATATCAGGTACGCGATGCGCGGCATTTTCTTGAGAACTTGGGAGTAAGACCATGAACACAATGGAGCACAAGGGTTTCGCTGCCCGTGTCGAATACAGTGAAGAGGACGGCTGCTTTATCGGCCATATTGCCGGCATTCGGGACGTGATCGGTTTTCACGGTGAGAGCGTTGCCGAATTGCGCGCAGCCTTTGAAGAGGCCGTGGATGATTATCTGGCAACCTGTAAAAAGTTGGGGAAAGAGCCAAACAAACCGTACTCCGGGCAATTCCGCCTGCGCCTGGCGCCGGAGCTACACGCCCGCGCTGCCATGCTTGCCGAGACTCGCGGCAAGAGCCTGAACACTTGGGTATCCGAGGTAATCGAAAAGAGTATCACCGCCGCCTGACGGGACAGGTAAAAGCGCCGGGCAAACTGCTTACACCAGCAAACCCGGCTAACCACAAGGCGTACCAAACGATTTAATGCCGCTCTTTTTTCATGGCTTGCTGAGCTTCGCGTTTTGCGTCACGTTCACGTTCTGTTGCGCGCTTGTCATGTTGTTTCTTACCCTTGGCCAAACCGATTTCGAGTTTGACGCGTCCGTTCTTGTAGTGCATGTCCAGCGGCATCAGGGTGTAACCGGCGCGCTGTACCTTGCCGATGATTTTGTCGATCTGCAGCCTGTGCAACAACAGTTTGCGGGTGCGCACCGGGTCAGGATGGATATGCGTGGAGGCGTTCAGCAGCGGACTGATATGCGAGCCGAACAGGTATAGCGCGCCGTCTTTTACGGTGACATAGGCTTCCTTGAGTTGCGCCCGCCCGGCGCGGATGGCCTTGACTTCCCAGCCTTCCAGCATGATGCCGGCTTCATATTTATCTTCAATGAAGTATTCGTGAAAGGCTTTTTTGTTCTGAATAATGCTCATGACAGGTGAGTTTTGTAGTGCGTTCGGCTATTCTACCAGCCTTTGATTTCACAACTTCGAGAAGCAATGGCATTGGTAGAGAAAACGGTACTGGTTCCGTACAGCGCGGAACAGATGTTCAATCTGGTAGACCGCGTGGAGGAGTATCCCCAATTTCTGCCGTGGTGTGGCGGGTCGAGTGTTTCCGAGCTGGAAGGGGCGACGGTGCATGCCACGTTGCATATCGATTACCATCACATCAGGCAGCGTTTTACCACCGAGAACGTGCGCACGCCACCCCATCGGATCGACATTACCCTGAAAGATGGGCCATTCAAACATCTGGACGGCAGTTGGCGATTTATCCCGTTAGGCGATTCAGCCTGTAAAATAGAATTCCGTCTGCATTACGAATTCTCCAGCAGGCTGTTGGAAAAACTGGTCGGGCCGGTGTTTCATTTTATAGCCAATAGTTTTGTGGATGCTTTTATCCACCGTGCAGAAAAGGTTTATACGAATACATGAGCGATAACATTAATATTGAAGTGGTGTATGCACTATCGCATGAACAAATGCTGCTCAAACAATGTGTACCGGCGGGAACAACGGTGACGGAAGCCATCAAGCTTTGCGGCATACTCGAAAAACATCCAGAGATTGACCTGGCCAGCAACAAACTGGGCATTTTCGGCAAACTGACCAAGGCAGATACCGTGCTGCGTGACAAGGATCGCATCGAAATTTACCGTCCACTGATCGCCGACCCCAAGGAAGTGCGCCGCAAGCGCGCGGAGGAGGGGAAGGTGATGAAGAAGGGTAGTGGCGAAGTTTGATGCTTGATTACGACCTGCATTGCCATTCCAGCATTTCTGACGGCACGCTCACCCCGGCTGAAGTTGTGAATCGTGCGGCCGAGCGTGGCGTGAAGGTACTGGCCTTGACTGATCACGATGACATGGATGGCCTGAATGAGGCGCGCGCCACTGCCGCACAGCATGGCATGACCTTCATCAACGGCGTGGAAATTTCGGTGTCGTGGCATACCCACACCGTGCACATCGTCGGGCTGGGCATCGATCCGGCCTACCCGCCGCTGGCAGAAGGATTGCGCAGCGTGCGTAGCGGTCGCGGCAGTCGTGCAGAAAAGATGGCCGATGCGTTGGCGAAGGCTGGCATCGGTGGCGTGCTGCAAGGCGCCTACCGCTACGCGGGAAACCCCAATATGATCGGCCGCGCCCATTTTGCGCGCTATCTGGTTGAAGCCGGGCATTGCAAGGATGTGCACAGTGTATTCAATCGCTATCTGGCAAAGGGCAAGCCAGGGTACGTACCGCACCAATGGGCGGCACTGGCGGATGCGGTCGGCTGGATACGCGGCAGTGGCGGCGTGGCGGTGCTGGCGCATCCAGGACGCTATATGACCGGGCACAAAAGCATGGGCAAGCAGACCATACGCGAAATGCTGACCGAGTTTTTTGAGTGTGGCGGTCAGGCAATCGAGGTGGTGAGCGGCAGTCACACGCCGGAGCAATACGCTGAATTCGCCCGCTACGCAGCAGAGTTCAATCTCCTTTGTTCTTGCGGTTCGGATTTTCACGGTCCGGGAGAGAGTTACCGTGATCTGGGACGCTTGCCGGATTTTCCGTCAGGTTGCCGCCCGGTGTGGGAGGTAAATCCATTGAATGAGTTGATTTTCGGGAATAGATCCTCATCACCAGCCGATATTCCGCCAGATCTAGCTGTTGGCCATGCGAAAGAGGGTGGCTAGCCATGGCGCAATTTTTCACCATCCATCCGGACAATCCAAATCCGCGCCTGATCCGGCAGGCGGCAGTTATGCTGCGCGATGGCGCGGTAATCGTCTATCCAACCGATTCCGGCTACGCACTGGGCTGCCATCTCGACGACAAGGAGGCGGTGACGCGCATCCGTCAGATACGCGGCCTCGACGACAAGCACCACATGACACTGGTATGCCGCGATCTGTCGGAAATCGCGCACTATGCAAAGATCGACAACAGCAAGTTCCGCCTGCTGAAAAGCAACACGCCGGGCAGCTATACCTTCATCCTGGATGCAACCAGGGAAGTGCCACGCCGCTTGCAACACCCCAAGCGCAGCACCATCGGCATCCGCGTGCCAGACCATCCGGTGGCATTGGCATTGCTGGAGGAGTTGAACGAACCCTTGCTGAGCTCGACGCTGATCCTGCCGGATGCGTCTCATCCGCTGACCGATGTAACAGAGATACGTGAATATCTCGAGCATCGGGTCGACCTGATTATCGAGAGCGGGACGGTCGGACTGGAGCCGACCACGGTCATCGATCTGACCGGGGATGCGCCGGCGCTGATACGTCGCGGCAAAGGCGATACCGCTCCATTCGGGATAGAAGAATGAATGCCGACCAATTGATCCAGACCATTGCCCTCGCCGCGATCCCGGTGCTGTTTGCCATCACCCTGCATGAAGCGGCGCACGGCTATGTGGCGCGTCATTTCGGCGACATGACTGCCTACCAGCAGGGGCGCATCAGCCTGAATCCGTTGCGCCATATCGACCCGGTCGGCACGGTGTTGTTTCCGCTGCTGACTTTATGGCTGGGCGGCATCCTGTTTGGCTGGGCCAAGCCGGTGCCGGTCAACTTCGGCGCATTGCGCCGCCCCAAGCAGGACATGCTGTGGGTGGCGCTCGCCGGACCGGCTTCGAATTTATTCATGGCGCTTGGCTGGGCGTCGCTCTATAAAGTGGCGTGGTCGTTTCCGGGCAGTTATTTTGCCGAGCCGTTGCTGGGCATGGCCGAATGGGGAATCAGAATCAACGTGATATTGATGGTGCTGAATTTATTGCCGCTGCCGCCGCTGGATGGCGGGCGCGTTGCGGTCAGCCTGTTGCCGCACCGCCAGGCGTTTCAACTGTCGAGAGTCGAACCGTACGGCATATTCATCCTGATTTTTCTGGCGATCACGCCGGTACTGGGCTGGATACTGTTGCCGCTAGTGAGCCTGGTATATAAACTGATTTCTGTTTTGCTTGGGATATAGGGAAGTTATGTTTACTGAAAGGGTTTTATCGGGCATGCGTCCCACCGGAAGTCTGCATCTGGGGCATTATCACGGGGTGCTGAAAAACTGGGTGCAGATGCAGCACGAATACGAATGCCTGTTCTTTGTGGCCGACTGGCACGCGCTGACCACGCATTACGACACGCCGCAAATCATCGAACAAAACGTGTGGGACATGGTGGTGGACTGGCTGGCGGCCGGAATCGACCCGGCACACGCCACACTGTTTATCCAGTCCAGAGTGCCGGAGCATGCCGAACTGCATCTGCTGCTGTCGATGATTACCCCGCTGGGCTGGCTGGAACGCGTGCCGACCTACAAGGATCAGCAGGAAAAACTATCCGAAAAAGACTTGAGCACTTATGGTTTTCTTGGCTATCCGCTGCTGCAAAGCGCGGATATCCTGATTTACCGCGCCACCCAGGTGCCGGTGGGCGAAGATCAGGTGCCGCATATCGAATTTACCCGCGAGATCGCGCGCCGCTTCAATCACATCTACGGGCGCGAACCGGGCTTCGAAGAAAAGGCAGAGGCAGCGGTCAAAAAACTGGGTAGCAAAAAGGCCAGGCTGTACACCGAATTGCGCACCCGTTTCCAGGAACAGGGCGACGACGAAGCGCTGGAATCCGCCAAATCCCTGCTGGACGAGCAACAGAGCCTGAGCCACGGCGACCGCGAACGCCTGTTCGGTTATCTCGAAGGCGGCGGGAAGATGATCCTGTCCGAGCCGCAAGCCATGCTCACCGCCGCGTCGAAAATGCCCGGCCTGGACGGGCAGAAAATGTCCAAGTCTTATGGCAACACCATCACGCTGCGCGAGGACGAGGCCAGTGTGGCCAGGAAAGTCCGCACCATGCCCACCGACCCGGCGCGTATCCGCCGTACCGATGCCGGCGATCCAAAGAGGTGTCCGGTATGGCAACTTCATCAGGTATATTCCAGTGATGAAACCAGGCAATGGGTGGAGAAGGGCTGCACTACCGCAGGCATCGGCTGCATCGAATGCAAGCAGCCGGTAATCGACGCGGTGCTGGCAGAACAGCGCCCGATGCGCGAACGCGCGCAACAGTATCTGGACGACCCTGCACTGGTGCGCAACATCATCGCCGACGGTTGCGAAAAGGCACGCGAACTGGCGCGCGACACCATGCGCGACGTGCGCGAGGCAATGGGGCTGAGCTACGGCTAACCGGTAATGAGCGAACTGCAACTCCCTCTCCATCCCGTCGCGCGCATCCACGGCGAGCCGCTGCTGGAGCTGCCGCAGGATTTGTACATTCCGCCGGATGCGCTGGAGCTGGTGCTGGAAAATTTCCAGGGGCCGCTGGATCTGTTGCTGTACCTGATCCGCAAGCATAACCTCGATGTGCTGGACATTCCGATGGCGGAATTGACCCGGCAATACATGACCTACATCGAGATGATGCAGCAGCATCGCCTGGAGCTGGCGGCAGAGTATCTGCTGATGGCGGCGGTGTTGATCGAGATCAAGTCGCGCATGTTGCTGCCGCGCCCGCCCAAGGTCAGCGAAGACAGCGGCGAAGACCCGCGTGCCGAACTGATGCGCCGCTTGCTGGAATACGAGCAGATGAAACTGGCTGCGCAGAAGCTTAACGAATTGCCGCAGGCCGGGCGCGATTTCGAGATCGTGCAGGTGCTGATCGAGCGCACCGTGAAGGAACGCCTGCCGCAAGTCAGCGTGGAAGACTTGCGCCAGGCATGGCTGGGGCTGCTGGCGCGCGCCAAGTTGAACACGCATCACAAGGTGCGCCGCGAGCAGTTGTCGGTGCGCGAGCAGATGACGCACATCCTGCGCTGCTTGCGGGGCGGCGAGTACGTCGCATTCGACAAGCTGTTTGACTTGGAAAGCGGCGTGGCAAAACTGGTGGTCACTTTCATCGCTATCCTCGAACTGGCCAAAGAGTATCTGGTGGAAATTCAGCAAAGCGAAACATTGGGGAGCATTTATGTCAGAACCAGCCGAGCCATTACTGCAGAATGAAGCACAAATAACCCCCTCTCCCTTGACGGGAGAGGGCTGGGGAGAGGGTGACAAACAGGCAACGGGTGAAGTCACGGTCCCCACCGATCTGTTCGGCGGAAAGATGAACACCGGGCAATTCAAGCACCTGCTTGAAGCTGCGCTGCTGACTACTACGGAACCGTTGCAGATTTCCGAGTTGAAGAAACTCAGCGATGTGTCGCTGGACAATCATCAGATGGAGATGCTGCTCGAAGAACTCGCGCAGGACTGGCAGGGGC
>Ga0209317_1000627_pt1 | contig 39860 bp, 32 predicted proteins | sample RifGroB2_FD_183994 | JGI IMG/M metagenome (GOLD analysis project Ga0209317, IMG submission 183994) | Soil microbial communities from Rifle, Colorado, USA - Groundwater B2 (SPAdes) (version 2) | ecosystem: Environmental > Terrestrial > Soil > Unclassified | place: Rifle, Colorado | collected... | reverse complement strand
AGAAGACAGGCCTCATTGCGGGCACCGTGGTCGCCGGTTTCGGCCTGGCGCCGGTCTACATCGCTCCGCTCTCAAGCTACCTGCTCGGCGTGTACGGCATCCAGAAGTCGATGCTCATCCTGGCCGCCGGCTTCACGGTGGTCGTCTGTGGCCTCTCCTTCATGCTCGTCAACCCGCCCAAGGGTTTTGTGCCGGCCGAGCCGGCCGAAAAGGATAACGGCGATAAAGCTCCCGCCAAGAAAGCTGTCCACGACGCCAGCGTCGGCGAGATGCTGCGCTCTCCGAAGTTCTACATGCTCTGGACCACCTTCTTCATCGGCGCCGGTGCAGGCCTCATGGTGATCGGCAGCGTCGCAGGCCTCGCCAAGCACAGCATGGGGGCCATGGCTTTTGTGGCCGTTGCCATCATGGCGGTCGGCAACGCCTCCGGCCGCGTGGTCGCCGGCGTACTCTCCGACAAGATCGGCCGCCGCGCCACGCTCACCATCATGCTCTCCTTCCAGGCGATCCTGATGTTCGCGGCCGTTCCGGTGGTCGGCTCAGGCAGCGCGGTCCTTCTGGTAGTGCTTGCCTCCCTGATCGGCTTCAACTACGGCTCCAACCTCACGCTCTTCCCTTCCTTTGCCAAGGATTACTGGGGCTTCAAGAACTACGGCCTGAACTACGGCGTGCTGTTCAGCGCCTGGGGGCTCGGCGGTCTGGTCATGGGACGGGTCTCCGAGATGATGAACGCCCAGCCGGGCGGCCTGAACAAGTCCTTCATCCTGGCCGGTGTCTGTCTTGCCTCCGGCACTGTCCTCACCTTCTTCCTGCGTGAGAAGAAGGCCGTTACCGTAGAAGCGACCGTGCTGGTTGGTGAACAGGTTCCGGTAAAAGTCGCCTCCAACTGACAGGGTTCCTCCTGAACCGAAAAAGATCGGGCCATGCGATTTCTGCATGGCCCTTTTTTTGCTGATAATGGTAGTATGGCGAACCAAAACGCCAAGGTAGAAAGGATTCTGTTATGGATACTACTTATGTCACCATCATGCTCGTTGTTTTTCTTGTGCTGACCGGGCTCGCCATCGATATAGGATACATGTATGTCAGCGAGGAGGATCTTCAGAGCGCGGCTGAAACGGCCGCCCTGGCAGGCACCCAGACAATAAAGCAGCGGGTCCTGTTCCAGATGCAAAACGACCCGGGAAAAATCAGCGAGGTGGTGGGCGATCAGGTGCAGCCCGCCGCCAGAACTGCCGCACTCGATGCGGTTTCGGGAAAGCACCATGCGGCCGCCCTGGTAGGTCTTGCCAATAACAACGGCAACGCCCTGACCGGCGACAACGATCTGGCCGTGGGATTTTGGAACCTGAGCAGCCACCGTTTTACCCCGGGCGGAACTCCGGTCAATGCCATGCAGGTAAGGACCAGGCGTACCGCCGAGAGCAGTTCAGTCGGCATGGGGTCGCTTGGCAGCTTCATGGCCAAGATATCCGGCACCGCCTCCTTCGGCTTCACCCCCGTCGCCATCGCCGCCGTCCCCGCCGGCACGCGCTCCAATATCGCCATCTGCTCCGATGCCTGCGAGGCATCCTGCACCTATCCCGAGATCTGCACCATCAAAGAGAGGCGGATGAGTCATGCGCCCTGGGAGAGCGGCGGGGGACGCTCCGACGCCGACCGTTACCTCTATACTTCGCTTTTGCACCCGGCCAGCATCACCAACACGATGTCCGAGATGGTGTGCCAGGAAAGGCGTCCGCAGGAGGTGTGCGGCAAGCCTATCTACACCTCAGGCAGCGCCAGGGACGAAATCCTGCGCGACATCAAGGCGGCCATGTACGACCCGAAGATGGACAGGTCGAACAAAGAGTATGACAAGGCGGGCAAACTGGTCGGCTGGTGGGTGATCGTCCCCGTCACCGACTGCTCTTCCGTCAAGGCCCGAGAAGGCTTCGAGCCACGTACCGTGACCAAATACTCCCTGGTGCGGATCAGCAGGATATGCGTGAGCGGGCCCGCTGGATGCGGCGGCGCCGGTTCCGGCCCGCCTGCTCAGGTCTGCGGCGCCGGCGAAGACGGTCTTTATATAGACCGGATCTCCTGTGTCGGCTGCGACAGCAGCTCGAAGATGCAGCTCCCCGGGCTGTATCCGGTCCTGGTGGAGTAGGGCGCTTTAGGACAGGCTCGCAAAGACGCACCAGTTGCAGGTCTTTAGATGCCGCATCGGGTGACCGCTGTCCTGTCCAGTGTATGGGCGGCAGCCCGGTGCCGATACGGTAAGGATCAGAGAGGGCGCCATGCCAAGCTGTCAGCCGCCGGAGGAGTTGCTCCAGGCGATCGATGAATTCAACCGGGGCGACTGGTTCGAGTGCCACGAGACCCTGGAAGAGCTCTGGGTGGGAGAGAAGGGTGAGTTGCGCGATTTCTACCAGGGAGTGCTGCAACTGGCGGTGGCGCTCTACCACTGGCGTAACGGCAACTGGAAGGGCGCTCTCATACTGCTTGAGGGGGGCAGGGATTGCTTGAGCCGGGTATCTGCGGTCTGTCAGGGAGTCGATGTGGAAGGACTCAGTGCCGATGCCGGGAAACTGCACGCGGTGCTGAACTCGCTCGGCGATCAACGGATGTCTGAAGTGGAGGCGCACCTGATCCTCAAGGTGCGCCTCATTCAGTGCGGATCCCGGCCAGTCGAATAGCTGGAGGCCCGGAGCAGAAGCAGGCGCGGGTAAGCTGGCGCCCGGCAGCATTCCCTGCGCCCTATTTGAGGATGGTGACCTTGCCGTCATCCAGGTCATACTTGGCGACCACGATCTTAATCTTCCCTTCGGCCAGTTGTTCGGCCAGCAGCTTCGATTTCTTGGTGAGACCTGCCGCGACAGCTTTCGCGTTCACCTCTACCGCGCATTCGACCAGTTCGCCGGCGGATTTGCCGTGGTAGATTTTTTTCGCCTTATCTGCAGAGGGCTTGATTGCCGTGACGATGGCCCCGATGTTGCCTTCCGGTTTTCCCTTGGCGGTGACCGTTGCCGTCACAGCTCCGCACCGCTCGTGGCCAAGCACCATGATAAGCGGGGACCCCAGGTGTTCGGTTGCGTACTCGATGCTGCCAAGAATGATCGGGTCGGCGACGTTCCCGGCCACGCGCACGACGAATATTTCCCCCAGAGCGTTGTCGAAGATCAGTTCAGGCGGGACCCGCGAATCAGAGCAGGAGAGGATGATGGCGTAGGGATGCTGGGTTTTTGCCAGCTTCTCCCTGGCCGGACCGTTGCTTGCCGAGCAGGCGCCCATCTTGCACTCCACATAGCGCTTGTTGCCATCCATCAGTTTCTGCAGAGCGTCATCGGCGCTGACACCGGGGCTGCCGGCCGACGCATGCGCCATTCCTACGGTGACTGCGAGCGCTGCTGCCAGCTTTCCGAACCTGCTAACCATCTTGCTGAACTTCATGAGAGTTCCTCCTTGGGTTTAGCCGGAGCACCTCCGGGAAAATGCTGTATAGGTGCCATCGACTGCGATAGTGGCAAAGGTGCCGGTCTGTACAAACGAGCAGGCAATTCTACATGAATTTAGATATTATTCTACATTAATGTGCTCGGTGGCTCAGAATTCTTTAATAGCATTCCACTGTATCCCCCGGCGCTGCAAGCGAGTTGACAACCCGCACCTGTTCGGGCACATTGACCCGGGTGATAACACTCCCCTTTCTGAAGTGGCAAAACACGCCGATGCCTTATACCCTCTAACTGGAGTTTCCTCAATCATGTTCTGGCTGAAATTGATTCAAGTTGCCGCCATTCTAACCGTTGGCATATTTGTTATTGCCTGGCTGGAAGATATCCTGGTAAGCGCCCCCCGCAGGCGCACGCTTGCGCGCAAGGCGCGCGAGAAGCTGAACGGGAAACCAGATGCTGACGGAAATGCATAACTCCTCAAAACTCTCTCGCCGGCCGGACCTTAAGCGCCTGATAGCGCTCCGGTTGGCCGGGCTGCCGGTTCGCCCACTGCTTGCCCCACTGCATTAACAAGCCTCCCTTTCTACCGAGTTTATCCTGAGTTCAGGCAGGATATGCACTGGTAGTCCTGGCGTACCTGCCAAAGCTGCACCCTTCGCTCATGGTCCCATTTTCTGCCAGCTGCTTACTATTGACTCGCCCGGGAAATGCCTTATTCTTTCGGGGATTGGAAAGCGATAATCCGTAAGCCTGGCCAGCGCAAAAGCTCCGGCTGTGAGCTCCTCTCTCAGCGTTCTCCCTTGCAGGGACAACGCCGGGTGGAGCCAGAATTCCGGTTTTTTCACTTCAGGGAGCCGAAGGTGAGAATAGCGCAGATAGCACCTCTCTATGAAAGTGTCCCCCCTCTTTATTACGGCGGCACCGAGCGCATCGTCTCCTATCTGACTGAAGAACTGGTGCGTCAAGGACACGAGGTCACGCTTTTTGCAAGCGGCGATTCCGTCACCTCCGCCCGGCTGGTTCCCTGCTGCACAAATTCGCTCCGGCTGGAGAACTCCTGTATAGATCCCATTCCCCATCATCTGCTGATGCTGGAGCGGGTCTGCCGCATGGCTCACCAATTCGACGTCCTTCATTTCCACATCGACTATCTGCACTACTCCCTGAGCCGGCGCTGCCACTTCAGGCAGCTGACCACTCTGCACGGCCGTCTCGACATTCCCGATCTGGTCCCGCTCTACAGGGAATTCCTGGAGATGCCCCTTGTCTCCATCTCCGATGCCCAGCGCCTCCCCATTTCCTGGGCGAACTGGCAGGGAACCGTCCACCATGGACTTCCCCTCGATCTGCTGCAGTTCAGTCCCCGGGGCGGCGACTATCTGGCCTTTCTGGGCCGGATTTCTCCCGAGAAAGGATTGGACGCCGCGATAGAGATCGCCAAAAGAAGCGGCATGAAACTGAAAATTGCCGCCAAGGTGGACAAGGCCGACCTCTACTTCTACGAGTCCGAGATCAGACCGCTTTTGCACGGGCCGCTGGTTGAGTACATAGGCGAAATCAGTGAGCAGGAGAAACAGCAGTTCCTCGGCAACGCCCGTGCGCTTCTCTTCCCTATCAACTGGAATGAGCCGTTCGGATTGGTGATGATCGAATCGATGGCCTGTGGAACCCCGGTGATAGCCTTTGCCCGCGGATCGGTGCCGGAGGTGGTCCGCGACGGCGTTTCCGGATTTCTGGTGGACGATATCGATGCGGCGGTAAGAGCGGTGGCGCAGCTGACAATACTTAGCAGGAAGCGCTGCAGAAGCTATTTCGAGGAGAGGTTCGCGGTGGCAAGAATGGCCACCGATTATCTGGCGATGTACGGTGAGTTGATGGCGGGAAAGGAGCAGGGGCGTCCTGAACAGGTGGCCGGACGTTGACGCGCGCCGGTGAATCAGGCCGCCGCGCGCCGCTCGCAACCAGCATTCCCCGCCGGCGTAAAAAGAGGTCAACCAGAAGTGCGCGGAGGATCCATGGAGGTCATACAGATAGAGGACAAGTTTTACATACTGGCCAGCTCGGACCGTGCGGCAGAGTGCTCACGGGTACTTAAAGAAGGTGAAACTTTTGCCATTTTCGACTGCCGTGGCGACATTCAGCCGATCGGCATGGGAGAGCAGGGGATCTTCCACGAAGGAACCCGCTTCCTGTCGAAAATGGAGTTGCACTTTGGGGGTTTACGACCGCTCCTTTTGGGCTCCACCATAAACAAGCAGAACGAACTGCTGGCGATCGATCTGATGAATCCCGACTTCACCTCCGGAGACATCACCATCCGCCGTGATTCTGTCCATATCTTCCGGTCCAAGTTCATCTGGAAGGGGAATTGTTACGAGCAGTTGCGACTGGAAAATTTCAGTCTTACCCCCTTGCGGATTCCGTTCACCATCACTTTTGACGCTGATTTCGCCGATATCTTCGAGGTGCGCGGCACCAGGCGCAGTGAGAGGGGGACGCTGCGTCCGGCGGAGGTCGGCGCTTCAGCAGCCGTTCTCTCCTATCTGGGACTCGACAAGGCCATCAGGAGCACACGGATCGCTTTTTCCCCGCAACCGCAGACGATGGAGGCCTTCGAGGCGGGCTTTCTGGTGGTGCTTGACCCGAAGGAATCGGTAACCATCGGCATCACCATAACCTGCGACTGCCTGGTGTGCGAGACCTTCGCCGGGAGTTATCAGCAGGCCCAGACGGAGGCCCACTCGTCGCTCACCAACATGAAAAGCGAGTACTGCGAGATCGCCACAGACAATGAACACTTCAACATCCTGCTGAACCGCTCGCAGTCGGACCTGATCATGATGATGACCCGCACAGCACACGGCCTCTATCCCTATGCGGGCGTTCCCTGGTTCAGCACCGCCTTCGGCAGGGACGGCATCATCACCGCCCTGGAGACACTCTGGGTAAATCCGTCCATCGCCCGCGGCGTCCTATCCTATCTGGCCAAGACCCAGGCGGACGGGATGGACGCGGAAAAGGACGCCGAGCCCGGGAAAATCATCCACGAGACAAGACTGGGCGAAATGGCGGCCCTGGGAGAGATCCCTTTTGGCTGTTATTACGGCAGCGTCGACTCCACCCCATTGTTCATCGTGCTGGCCGGCGCCTATTTCAGGCGTACCGGCGACCGGGAGTTCATCTCGGAGATCTGGGACCACGTCCTGCGTGCCCTGGACTGGGTCGATGTCTATGGCGATGCGGACGGGGACGGCTTCGTCGAATATGCACGTCATTCGCACCAGGGCCTTGTGCAGCAGGGGTGGAAAGACTCCAACGACTCCGTCTTTCATGCCGACGGAACGCTGGCCGAGGCTCCCATCGCCCTTTGCGAAGTGCAGGGCTATGTCTATGAGGCGAAGCTGCTTGCCTCGGAAATGGCGGCCGTCATGGGGGACGAGGCACGTGCGGCCGAACTGTTGGAGCAGGCCCGGACACTGCAGCAGAAATTCATCGAGGCCTTCTGGTGTGAAGATCTCTCCTTTTATGCCCTGGCCCTGGACGGCAGCAAGCAGCCGTGCCGGGTCCGCTCCTCCAACGCCGGCCATTGTCTATTCTCCGGTATCGCCGCACCTGAACACGCCGGGCCAGTCGCCGCCCAGCTTTTATCGGAAAACTTTTATACGGGGTGGGGCATACGTACCCTCGCCAGTTGCGAAACGCGCTACAATCCGATGTCGTACCATAACGGCTCCATCTGGCCGCACGACAATGCCCTGATAGCCTACGGACTCGCCAGATACGGATTCACGCAGAACGCCATCGTGGTACTCGAGGGGATCTTCGAGGCCTCCCTCGCCATGGACCTGCAACGGTTGCCGGAGCTTTTTTGCGGCTTCAAGCGGCGTGGCGATTCCAGTCCGATTCTGTATCCTGTCGCCTGCGCGCCCCAGTCATGGGCCGCCGGCTCGGTCTACCTCCTTTTGCAGGGATGCATGGGATTGTCCATCGATGCGCAGAAGCACCAGGTCCGCTTCCTCTATCCCGCTCTCCCCCCGTTTCTCGACCAGGTTACTATCAGGAACCTGAAAGTAGGGGAGGGGTGCACGGCCGACATACTCCTGAAAAGGTACGATAAGGATGTGGCGGTGAGTGTGGTGCGAAAGGAAGGGCCGGTGGAGGTTGTGATCGTCAAGTAAGGCAGGCGCTCATTCGGCCGATGTGGGCAGGCGCAAAGAGGCACACATAAAGGGGGGCAGCGGCTGGGCTGCGCCCTCGATAAACTCCTGCAGAGAACCTAAAGCCGGGCAAGCACCAGTTGTATTAATCACACTTTGCCTTTCCCTAATATCAGAGTCACCGCCAGCTAACCTCCCGGCAGACCAGAGCGCGGTCGCCTTCATCCGCACCATGATTCTTCGCCCCGGCAACAGCGTCGACGCGAAGCGTCAGCGCGGGGAGGCGTATGATGCCGCCGCCCATCCGGGCATGGATCCGACCACTCCGGCTGCCATGCCGATCAGAAATCTCGAAAGTCAGCGCCACGTTTATCTCCCGCCTGGCAGGCCGCACTGCACAAACAATAGGCTTGGCTGCCTCTGTTTGTATCTTTTACCGGCACCCGCAGTCCAGCAGTTCTCGGCAAAGATGTGCATTACCGGTCAGTTTCACTTTTTTTACCATCTGGCACATCTCCTGCTATAGAAGGCACAGGTAGCGAAGCATCAAGTACACCATACATCAAGATGGGCAAGGGCTCTCTACCTACGGGGAGAGGTCGGTTCTTTTTATGCAATATACTTGAAAGGGGGAGAGTTCCAACCGCGAAAAGCTGACAGTTGCAGGCAGTCCTATTGGAATTAACTATCTATTACAAAGGAGTAAGCAATGAAAAGAATTTCCAAGATTCTCATCACGGCAATGGCGCTCACGATCGCAGCAACCGGTGTCGCAATGGCGACCCCCTCCACCCAGATCTGGATCCCTTCCACCGATGTGCAGGCATTCAAGACCCTGCACCTTGGCCTCGACAACTACACGCGTACTTCCAACAATTCGAGCGTCGGCCACGTTTATGATCTGGGCCTGACGGCGGGCATTCTTCCTTTTGAGAAGCTCCAGGCCGAGGTAGGGATCGATTACATAACCTACGGCGCCGACAACTACGACAGTCATCCGCTTTATTTCAATGTCAAGGTTGCCACCCCTGAGGAATCCCTCTTCACGTTCTCTCCTGCCCTGGCCGTCGGCGCCTACGGCATCGGCACCGAAAAGGACCTTACTGACAGTAACCTGGTCTACGGCCTTGCCGCCAAGACCCTCCCCGTCGTCGGGCGACTCTCGGCCGGCTACTACGTTGGCAACGACAAAGTAATCGGTGCCGACGATGACGGCGTGCTGCTCTCTTGGGACCGGACCATGTCCGAGATCTCCGACAAGCTCTGGGTCGCCGTAGATTACCAGGGTGGCGAAAACACTTTTGGCGCGCTCAGCTTCGGTGCATCCTGGGCCTTTGCAAAGAACGTCTCTGTCATCCTCGGCTACGATATCTACAATGATAAGGCGCTGGCAGGGGAAAACACCTTCACCACTCAACTCGATATCAACTTTTTCTAAATCCCTGCGGCAGCGGGAGCTGTTACAGCCGCCGGCTGAACAAACGAGCCGGAAGCCGCAGCGGCCCCTCAGCCACTGATAACGAAACAGCAGCCGTACTCTCCATTTCCGGAGGGTACGGCTTTTTTCGTGGACATTGCCGCTGTCGAGTCCCCGGCTGCAGAACCGTGATCAATGCCCTTTGATTGGACATCTCTTATTCCCGGACCCGTTGCTCATAGGGGAGGGAAGGGCGCCCCAAATTCTCATTTAAAAAAAGGGTTGACTTGATTGAGAGGCTTATGGTACAAGTTAGAACTCGATGACGCGGGGTGGAGCAGTCTGGTAGCTCGTCGGGCTCATAACCCGAAGGTCACAGGTTCAAATCCTGTCCCCGCAACCAAAACACAATAAGGACTTAGGCTTAATTGCTTAAGTCCTTTTTTGTTAGTCTGACGCAGATATGGACGCAGGTTGCATTCTCACAGTAAAATGCAAGCTTGATCTTGTTGATTCCCTTCCTCAATATGTATCAGTGTGCCCCGTTAGAATCCTATTATAAGCAGTGTCTTAGCCAACTCCCAGCATGTAATGCTTCAATTTGTCCGTGATATCCCCTCAATCCGACTGTCGGCGTCAGCCTGGTTATATCGCGCTGAAAAGAGACTCGCCATGACTGAACCGGTAGCGGCCATTGATCTTGGCACTAACACCGGACATTTCTATTTGACGCCAACAGGCACTAACACCGGACTTGACGTTGCCTGTCTTCTCCAGCACGTTATCGTTCGCGGTATCGAGCGGCGCGACATTTTTCAACGATGATCATGACCGGCAACTCTTTTTTGCTCGTTTCGCGAAACTGCTCTCAGCATCTTGTTCGATAAATAGATCCACCTGAAGTTGAGGTAACGATTAATAGCAGGAAGACTTATTTACGGCTACTCAGTTATGTGTTAATAAGAAAGAAAGTTATTAACGGATAAAACCCATGCGAAGAACCGATCTTAGCCATGAGCGGCAGGAATTGTTAGTCCCTCTCACCACACATCCGGGTGCGTTCGGCCTAGTTCCGCCACCGACCCCGACGCACCTTCAGCTGCCGGGACTAAGAGGTGAGGTACATAGAGCCCATGAGGCTTTGGGCGCTCTCCAAGCGGCGACAGCGGCTCTCCCGAACCGGAACCTCGTGACAAGGACTCTCGATCGCAGGGAGGCGGTCAGAAGTAGCCAGATTGAGGGGACCAGCTGCGATGTCGATGACATTCTCACTTACGAGGCTACGGGAAGCGATGAAGGTCTACCTACAGATGTCGTCGTAACGTTCAATTACGTCAAATCCCTGGAATATGGGCTCCACAAAGTTGCTCAGGACGGGATAAAGGCGCTGACATGCGATCTCGTCCAGGAGCTGCACGCTCGCTTAATGGATGGCGTGCGAGGGTACGATGATACGCCGGGCCAGTTCAGAACCCGCCAGAACTGGATTGGTGGCCTGCGGATTTACGATGCAAAGTTTGTCCCGCCACCACCAGGCCGGGTGACTGGGTGCCTGGAGGATCTGACCCGCCTGCTTCAGTATGTTCCGGACGAGGAGGATTTTTATGAGGTTCCCCTTGTCATGCGACTTGCCATCGTACATGCACAGTTTGAAACTATTCACCCTTTCATCGACGGCAACGGCCGAGTTGGGCGGATTCTCCTTCCTCTCATGCTGGCAGCTGAGGGATACCCGCCTGTTTATCTCGCAGGATTCTTGAAAGCCAACCAGGACATGTACTACCAAACGTTGGGAGCTGTGCAGTTGCGAGGGGAATGGACTGAGTGGGTAAGCTTCCTAGCCACTGGTGTCGAGGTCGCATGTCGTGAGTCGATGCAGATAGCAAAAGACCTCACGGCTATTGTGGGGCGGTGGAAGGAGGCGCTAGCGACTTTGAAACTTCGTGCTGATGCCGCTGTGTACCGGCTGCCGGATTTCCTTGTCGGGACTCCGGTAGTCACGGTTAACCAGGTAATGAAGGGGCTTCATGTTGCATTTCCAGCGGCCAACAAAGCCCTGACACAACTTCAGGATCTCGGGATAGTGGAACCGCTGAAGGACCAGAAACGTAACCGAACATTCGCGGCCCGGGAGGTCATAGAGCTTTTGAACCGCCCGACTCAGGTGGATCTGTACTGACTATTTCTGAAACCTTGATATCGCGGTGGAGACCCGCCGCGTATCCTTGGCTGCTGCTTAGGGGGTTGGGGGCGAACCAAGCTAACAGTCCGCAATCATGAAGTAAACTCGCATTTTTATCCCGTTTTTAAGCCTTAAAGGCACGTTTTTCATGGCAAATAGGGTGTTTAAGAGTGTCATGGCAAACGCAGTCCCAACAAGGTAGTGTTTTGGACCTGGCCGAAAAACCGTCAACCCCGTCTGTTGATGTGGCTTAATTCGGCCACAATCATTGCAAATTCGGATTTACACTCCGAGTTTGCAATGATATATTCCTCCCATGATACCACGCCCCCTTTACAGTGACGCCGTTTCACGAGCACTGCTGCGTTCTCCGGTCACCGCCCTGCTCGGCCCGCGCCAATGCGGAAAAACAACGCTGGCGCGGCTGATCGGCCAAGAGCGGGAAGGACACTATTTTGACATGGAGTCGCCAGTTGACCGGCATCGCCTCCAAAACCCCGAACTCGCGCTCGGCTCTCTGTCGGGACTGGTAATTATCGATGAAATTCAACTTGTCCCCGAACTATTCGGCATTCTGCGCGTGCTGGCAGACCGTCCGGGCCAGCCTGCCCGCTTTCTGGTACTGGGTAGCGCGTCTCCCCATATCATTAAGAGGATTTCGGAAACCCTTGCCGGACGGATCGAGTTTGTTGACTTGTCCGGGTTTAATCTTGCGGAAATATCGCCGGAAGAGCGAGACCGTCTCTGGCTGCGCGGCGGGTTTCCCCGTTCGTTTCTCGCCGGCAGCGAGGCAGACAGCCTTGCTTGGCGGGAAGGATTCATCCGTACCTTCCTGGAACGCGATATCCCGCAACTTGGGATAACCATTCCCGCCACGGCCATGCGCCGGTTCTGGACCATGCTGTCGCACCTCCACGGCCAGACATGGAACGCCTCCGACTTAGGCCGCTCCATGGGCCTGTCGGACAAAACGGTGCGCCATTACCTGGACATCCTCACCGGCACCTATATGGTCAGGCAGTTGCAACCCTGGCATGAAAACCTGAAAAAACGCCAGATAAAGTCACCCAAGATTTACCTGCGCGATACCGGCTTGCTGCACAGCCTGCTGAATATCCCCGGCATGGAAGAACTATGGGCGCATCCACGGCTCGGTGCATCATGGGAAGGGTTCTGCCTGGAACAGGTGGTGGCGGCTCTGAACACGCAAGAGGTCTATTTCTGGGCTACCCAGGGTGGAGCGGAGCTGGATCTGCTTTTCTTCTCGGGCGGAAGGCGATTTGGCGTGGAGTTCAAGTTCAACGAAGCACCGAAAGTCACCAAATCCATGCTTAGCGCTCTGGCGGACCTCTCCCTGGCTCATCTCTGGGTGGTGTATCCTGGCGCGGTGCGCTACGCTGTCCATGAAAAGATCACCATGCTGCCGCTGGCGGAGATTGCCGGCCTGCCTGCGGAGATATTGAAATAGAAATGTTCCATTCGGGGGGATCAGCAGTTCACGCACACGCGTGCGTGGTAGTGGCGCTGGGGTCGGGACTTGATGACTCGACTAAGGCTGAAATTTCCTCGAATCTGAGGGTGCAGAGTGCTTGGAAGTATGTGTGAGAGTGTGAGGGCGGATCAAGCAGACGAAAGTACAAAAAATCGGGGAAATCCGTGGGGAAATCCGGGACAGATCTATTATTGGCTAATGAATGATCGAGACAGCCAAACTAGGCAGCACCTTCGAAGTGAGGATGCGTGATCGTTAGAATTAAATAAATCTGTCCCGGTTTCCCCGCGGTTTCCCCGGTTTCCCAACTCAGCTACCTCCCCCCTCCTGAATTCCAACGTGTCCAAAAAACAATAAAATATGGACATATCTCTGGAATAGGTCCATACTGCAGACATATTTTAAGACCTTAAATGTTTAGGATGGATATATGCGGTTTAATCCCCTGTTGCCCTACAACGACCTGCCGTTACTGCCGCCAGCGGCTGATCTGGAGAGCAAAGAAATCTTAAGGAAGGCAATAAGGGCTAACAGGGCACTTGCTGAATTGAAAGGGGCTGGAGAGCTAATCCCCAACCAGAGCATGTTGATAAACTCTATTCCCCTCCAAGAAGCGCGAGCCAGTTCTGAAATTGAAAATATCATCACCACCAATGATAAGCTCTTCCAGGCCGCTGCGGTAGAATCAGCCAGTGATCCTGCGACAAAGGAAGTCCTTCACTACCGAACGGCCCTTAAAAATGGATTTGATACGCTTGCCGCTCGGCCTATATCCGTAAACCTAATGATTGACATATGTGCGACTCTTAAAAACGCAGATATTGACGTTAGGAGGGTCCCCGGGACCACGCTCTCCAACCCCGCTACTGGCGAAATCTACTATACGCCACCGGAAGGAGAGGCGGTAATCCGTGCGAAACTGGGCAACCTCGAGGCGTATATCCACCAGAAAGACGACCTAGACCCTCTGATCCGGATGGCGGTTATGCATTATCAGTTCGAGGCCATTCACCCTTTTCATGACGGCAACGGAAGAACTGGTCGAATCCTAAATATTCTCTTTTTGGTTGAAAAGGATCTCCTGAAGATTCCGGTCCTATATCTGAGCCGTTATATAATCCAGAATAAAAGCGAGTATTATCGGCTGCTTCAGGAAGTGACGGTAAACGGGGCATGGGAGCCGTGGGTGATGTATATGCTCTCTGCTATTGAGGAGACTGCTTCTTGGACTTGTGAGAAAATAAAGGCCACTCGGGATCTTCTGGAGGCAACAGCCGTTTTTTGCCGGGAAAACCTGCCGACATCGATGTATTCTCGCGAACTTATTGATCTCATATTTGTCCAGCCGTACTGCAAGATTGCTTTTTTGGTAGATGCTGGGATAGCAGAAAGAAAAACCGCTTCTCTTTACCTCCAAAAACTTGAAGGGATAGGAGTGCTCACCTCCGCCCGGTTCGGACGAGAGAATGTCTATATAAACCCAAAGCTCATTGGTTTGCTTAGGGGGTGATGTGTCCATTGCGGAGCCATAAGTGGACATGTTCCTGTGACATGTCCAACGCTTGGACATATGGCCTCACTAAAAATTCTGGGAACGGACTTTGTCACTGCAAGCCGAAGCTTGACGGCACCGTTACGAGGTGATGCAGCGGGACTTACCGGGGCAAGAGCATGTAGGTCTGCTGGTAATGTGAGACAACGGTGAAGCCCTTGATGAACTCAAATCTTACCCTCAAGCATCTAACAGATAATCCGCAGTATCCCCCTGTCGCACTGCTGTTTTCAGGGTCCCGCGCCCATCCAATCACCTCTTATAAAGATATGAAGGCCGCCCCTGTTAATCGATTGTCCAACCTGCCTCCATCTCCAGCCGGGCAATGAGTTCCGCACAGGCGATCTCCGGGCGTGCCCGCAAAGCCAGGGCCAGTACTGCGTGCAAGTTGAGAACTTCTCCCCGTCTCTTGCCGATCTGATACCTGCGGGCGAAATCCGGCGGCACGCGCAGGGTCCAGTTCTCCTCATTCCGGGTGCCCGGCACGTTGTAGGTCTGCTCCAGCCCGAAAAGATCGGCGAAGAAGATCATCACGTGGCGAGCCGGGCCCAGGAAGAGATTGGCCACCTTGGCATGCGCCAGTCGGCGCGGGTCCTCGGCCAGAGTCAAGGCCAGCGGGTCCGGGTCGGCAGGACGCAGCCGGCGGGCGAGATATCGGGCCCGCTTCACCCCCTCCGTTTTCCCCTGCCACGACTTTACCAGACCCCAGATGGACGGTGTATCGTGGTTTCCGACCATGATCCAGTCCTGTGGTTGCGAGTTCTCGCTGCGATAGACGTCTGAGAGATTGTCCAGGTCGGCCTTCTGTGTTACCCGGAAGCGGCCCAGTCCGTGGCGTAAACGGACCCGCTGGAGGGGCAGGGGCTCGGTGGACAGCACCTCACACAGGATGTCCTCCTTGCGCCGTCCGTGGACACGCACCTGTTCCATCAGGGCATCCATGATCAGGGCATAGCGCTGCTCCTGTTCGGTGGTGAGATCGCTTATCCAGTCGTCGGTATGGCGAGATAGATCCATATTGAGCTGTTCCGGGCGTGCGATGGCGTGGCGGGCGAGTTCGGGGTGGCCCGGCAGGTCCGGGGTGCAGAACAGGCGCGCACCGTTTTGCACCGCGTGGTAAGGGTCGGGATCGTCGGCGCGGTAGACCCAGGGGCAGACCAGGCCGTGGGGATGATCCAGGCGCAGGCCGTCGAATTCGAAGAGCATCTTGCCCAGCCGTCCGGCGACCAGCTCGAGTACCGGCCCCGGCCCGCCGTTAACATCCAGATACTGGGTCGGGTCCAGCACCTGGTAGCTCCAGGGCTGCCCCTCCTTGTTGGTCCGGCTGGGGGGCGCCCCCATGAAGAGGCTCGGCAGCAGCAGGGACTGCAGGCTCCAGGTGTCACACTGGGAAAAGCCGACCTGCAGGTCGCCGTAGACCTTCAGGCCCATGGCCTTCATCTGGCCCAGGAAGGCCTGATGTTGCCGCAGCAGAAGCTGTTGGGCCAGGGCATAGCGCTCAAGCACCCGGGGATATTTCCTCTCCAGGGCAAGGCGGCGAAGGGCGCAGGCAGCCTCCCTGCCCGGTGGCGCCGCGCAGAGTAGCCGGTCCAGAGCCGCCTCCCCCGACTGGGGCCAGTGGCGCCAGGGCAAACCTCCATGCTCAAGGCTCAGGGCCTCGTACAGGGCGTCATCCCGCAGCCAGCGCGCCGAGTGCCAGAGATCCTGGAGTTCCCGATCCAGAGCCAGGGCGGCACTATCCCCGCCTTCCCGTGCCGCGAGGAAGTTGTCATATACCTCGTCCAGCGCCCCGCTGTAGGCCTCGAAGGCATATGTGTAGGGTACCCGAAGTCCTTCAGGGTGCGGATTGCCCGACAGGACAGCCTCCCAGGCGGGACGGCTGAGCAATCCCTGGTCGACCAGAGCCTTCAGATCCAAAGAGAGGAGGTTGCGCGAAAAAAGGGTGCCATCGTAGGGCGAGGCATTAACCCTGGAGGTCATCCCCTGGGGCCCCAGCAAAAGGCCGGTGAAGCCGAGCTTTTGTGCGAAGCTTGCAAGCGCAAGGCCGCCTGCACCGTAGGGAGTGCCTCTCCCTGTTTCTTCGCCTTCGAGGCAGGGAAAACTGGCGTCATGCACGACCAGCAGGAAATCAGTCTTGTCAAGCAGCCGCATGGCTTCCTTGATGGAGGTCTCGGGCTGCAAACCCTCGACCCCAGCAGGGGGGTGGATCATTTCTGATGCTCCTGTTTGCAGAACTGTAGTACCGGTTTCAGCCGGGTCTCTCCTCACGGCGGGCAGGGTTTTTATATCAAGTTTCGCTTTAAAAACAAAGCTTTATTGCCGTGCCCTGAAAAATTGCCCTGATAATCCGGAGGCCCCAGGCCAAACCCCGTCGCCGCAACCGGAAACAAGTAAGGCACCTGGCCAAATACCGGGTGCCTTACTTGTTCTATGGCTGGCGGTTCAGCTCCAGCATCGCCTCTTTGTTTGGTCCGGCTCAAGGTGTGGGGGAATTTGTCGGCAACAAAACGGCTTGTGTGGAGACGCCTCGAACAGGCTTTGTACCCCACACCTAGCGGGCCGGGGGCTTTTCAGCGGCGATTATCTCTTCAAGGTATTCTTGCAGAGCTGTCATAAGTTCGTTCAAATCCAGCGGCTTCAAAAGGTAGCAATGGATGCCGATTTCCTTGAACTGCTCCAAATAAAAAAGGTCATTGTGGGCGCTAATTATGATAAGCCTGGTGCCGGGCCTGCTGGATTTTACGGCTTTGGCCATCTCGATGCCGTCCTTGTAAGGCATCGCGACGTCGGTGATCACGATGTCCGGGGTATGCCGATGGAACAGTTCCTCTCCCACCACTCCATCTTCGGCCTCATAGATAATCAGCTCGGGAAACTGCATGGCGATCATTCGCCTGATGAGATCGCTGGCCGCCCGGTCATCTTCGACAATCAGGATGGAAATTTTTTTTGACCGGCCGGCATTCACCCTAGACCTCGATCCTGAATTCAGCGCCGCCATCGACATTGCGCGCGCTAAGACGGCCGCCCATGCTTTTCTCGATGATCGTGTTTGACATGAACAATCCCACGCCGGTGCCTTTGCCAAGACGCTTGGTGGTGAAATAGGCGTCGAATATCCGCTCGATGATCTCCTGTTTGATACCGCCTGCATTGTCGGTGATGGTTACCACCGCCCGATTGTCCTCCTGCCAGGCGCGCACCGTTATCCGGGCGTCGCTTTTCCCCTTTTCCACGAAGGCGTCCTGGGCATTCATAAGTATGTTGAGGATGACCTGGCCATACTCGTTCTGATAGCCGTTGATCTGCGGATCTCCGGAGCAGCTGATTTCGAGGCTGATGCTGTGTTCCTTCAGGCTCGCATCGATGAGGGAGACCGATCTTCTGATCGTCTGGTCCACACTGAAGAGCTTCTTTTCCTTGTCGAGCACCAGGAAATCCCGGAAGTCGTCGATGGTCTGTGACATGTGCTGGATGATTTCCATGGCCTTCTGGACGTTGTTTTCAAGGAGCGCCTCGGAGAACTTGCCAAGCTTGTAGGATATCTTCAGTTCCTGGATCTGGAGCCCCAGTACGTTCAGGGGCTGGCGCCATTGATGCGCAATATTGCCGAGCATTTCGCCCATGGCAGCCATGCGGCTTTGCTGGATCATCAGCTGGTCTTTTTGCCGGAGCTCTTCCATGGCCCGGATGCGCTGTCCGCTTTCCTCCTCCAGCTTCAAGTAAGTCTCTTCCAGTTCCTTGATCCGTTTCGCCAGCTCCTCATTGAGCCTTTTTACCTTCAGTTCTGCGTCCTTAACCTTGGAGATATTGGTGAAGGTGATCACCACCCCTTCCCGCGGGCCCTCCTCCGAGCTGAAGGGCATGATCCGGCTGAGCAGCCAGTCTCCCTCCCTGGTGGCGACTTCTTTTTCAACGACCACACCGTCCTGAAGCACGCTGCCGATGTCGGCGCTGAGCTCGGACTGGTCGGCCAGCTGGTAGGCGATGTGGTCGATAGGGCGACCGATATCCTGGGGCAGCAGCTTGAAGAAGGCAGAGATCGCCGGGTTGAACTTCCGGATATGCTTCTCTTTGTCGAGAAAGATGATGCCGCTGTCGATGCTGGTGAGCAGGTTGATAAGATCGACATTCAGCTGCTTAAGCTCCAGATTGCCGCGCTCGAATTCGCTGTTGACCGAATACAGCTCCTCGTTGGTGCTTTGCAATTCCTCGTTGGCGCTGTTCAACTCCTCGTTGGCTGATTGAAGCTCTTCATTGGCCGCCTGCAGTTCTTCATTGGTTGCGTTCAGAGCCTCGGTTGTAGTCTGCAGGTTCTCCTGGGTGGCCAGCAGGTCGGCCCGGGCGATCTGCAGTTCGATCTCCAGGTCTGCCAGATGCTGGCGGTAGTAAAGGCTCGGCTCGAAGATGTCCAACTCGGCCTCTTTTGGCAGTTGCGCAAGCGGGGGCGGTTCCTTCTCGATCTGCTGGAAATAGATATGGTAGTGAAGCGAACTGGTATTTTGGTAAGGTATCGGGTCTACTGTGACATCAACCAGGTACTCTTCCTCGGCTGTCTTCAGTCGGATATTGCGAGTCACAGTCCGCAGGCCGCTTTTCTTAACCTTTTGCAGCGAGGTGCTGAGCGCTACGTGCAGGTTCCCCTCGGTCATGCTCAGTATGTCGGTTTCAATGCGCCCCCTGAGAGGCTTCATGAATTGAGCCACGTCGCCGAAACAGTGCAGCACGTGAAAGGTGTCATCGACCAGGATGCCTGGCGGGATGTGCCTTTCCAGCATGGTGTCGTAGTCGTTCAATACCCGGCGGTCGAGACTGGCCGGCCGCTGCAGCACCGTTTGAGAACCTGCTCGTTGGATCACCTGTGGACTCCCCCTGCGGTTGGCGTCGATCTCCAGCGCCAGTTTATGATCCCTTGTCTTGCGGAAAATTTTGTTTTGGGTGGAAATCGTCTCGAAATCGTTCGCCATAGGACCGCCTATCCCTTCGCTTTTGCCAAGAAACAGGAACCCGTTCATTTTCAGGGCGAAATGGAACAGGGAGAGCACCTTTCTCTGTGCCTCCGGCTGCAGGTAAATGAGCAGGTTCCGGCAGCAGATCAGGTCGAGCTTGCAAAACGGCATGTCCCGGGTCAGATCGTGATGGGCGAAGGTCAGAAGCTTGCGCAGTTCCGTTTTCACCTTGTAGAGGTTCTTGTCCACCTCGACGAAGAAACGCTGCAGACGTGCCGGACTGACCTTGGCCAGTCCGTCGCCGGTAAAAACACCCTGCGCCGCCGAGTCGAGCGAGCGTTTGTGCACATCGGTGGTGAATACGGTGATTTTGCCGGTAAAGTTCACTTCGCTTGCCTTCTCGGCCAACAGGATAGCCAGGGAATACGCCTCTTCTCCGGTGGCGCAGCCGGCTGACCAGGCGCGCAGGTCGTCATTGGGGGAGAGGGAGGCGAAGAGCTCAGGAATTATGGTGGCCTCCAGGTAACCGAAGGCCTTCTCGTCCCGAAAAAACTCGGTCACCCCGATCAGCAGGTCGTGGTATAGATTGTCGATCTCGTCATGGTTCGAGGAGAGGATTTCCAGGTACTCCGACACCTGTTCGAGATGGCGGTAGCCCATACGCCGACTGATCCGACGCCCCACCGTTCCTATCTTGTACTTGGTGAAGTCCAGGTTGTACTCACGGTGCAGCAGGTCGAATATCTCGGCATAGTCCGCTTCGCTCCCGGTCAACTCCAACTCCTGCCCGACTCGTAAGAAATGCTCTGCCGGATCGGCAAGATGCTTGACCAGCATGGCCGGCATTTCCTCCGGTTTGAGGACTAAATCGCAGGCTCCGGTTTCTATGGCACTGCGCGGCATGGAGTCGAATTGGGCCGATGCGGGACTTTGCACGAGGACCATGCCTCCGCGCCGGTGGATTGCCTCGACCCCTTCCGAGCCGTCCCTGCCGGTTCCGGAGAGAATCACCCCGATTGCCCGCGCTCCCAGTTGCTTTGCCAGCGAGGTGAAGAATACGTCGATCGGCAGGTCCACATGCTGGCTTTGGGGGAGCTGAGTCAGCAGCAGATAGTCGTCCTGCACCTCCATCTGCGTCATGGATATGTTCAGATAGATCTTGTTCGGCTCCAGGGGCAGACGGTCGGCAACCTTTCGAACGGGCATGTTGGTGTGCCGGCTTAAGAGTTCGTCCATCTGGCTCTTGAAGTCGGGAGAGAGATGCTGGATCACCACAAAGGCCATCCCGGTGTCGGACGGCATGTTGTCGAAGAACTGCTGAAGTGCCAGCAGCCCCCCCGCCGAGGCGCCGATTGCCACGATATAAAATGGGTTGTCTTGTTCCGCGTTTGCCAAGGTGGCCTCCGACTGCTTTGCGATATTATTTGCCGATCTGGCTAGCTAGTTTCCATCCGGAAACTCCGGATGTGAAACTATTGGTTTCCGATTCGGAAGGCGGGGATTTTTCGTCCTGGCAAGGAAACCGAGGGGTTGCGCGGAGGCGTACATAAGTACGCCGCAAAAGCTTGACCGAAGGTTGACGCAGCCAGGGCGGAAAAGCACCCTTTCCGGACGGAAACTAGCTAACATCCGCTGCCGATCCTGTGATCGCCGGCGGGATCTGATCGCAAAGGTGCGCGAGTCCAAAACAGTTGAGCTGCTGGTTAAGATAATATTGTTTCTAGAGGGGATTGCCGCTGTCTACGTTTGCCGGACTCCATCAGAAAGATAAGCCATTTAGCACTGCATTCAAGTCTGCCTGCAAAAAAAGCATGATCAGTCTGCCAGTTGCTGGTCAAGATCAGCTATTGATTCGGCAGGGTGAAATAAAAGGTGGCGCCTTTATCCACCATTCCATCAGCCCAGATATTTCCCCCATGGCGGTTGATGATCCGCTGGGCCGTGGTCAGCCCGATGCCATCCCCCTCGAACTCGGAGCTGTGGAGACGCTGGAAGGCCTCGAACAGGTTGTCCTTGTATTCCATGTTGAAACCGGCCCCATCATCCTTGACGAAGTAGGTCACTTCTCCTGCTGCCTGAGTCCGGCCGAATTCGATGTGCGCCGACGGCTTCTTCGAGGTGTATTTCCAGGCATTGCCGAGCAGATTTTCCAGCAGTTGCCTCAACAGTGAAGGGTCACCTGAAACGGTGATTCCGTCCTGAATGGAGAGCCCTACGCAGCGACTCGGTTCGGTTTCCTGCAGGCTGCCGAGGATCGCTCTTGCTATTTCGCTCAGGTTGACTTGTCCCAGCTTGATCTGGGCCCTGCCGACCCTGGACAACTCCAGCAGGTGATCGATCAGCGCCCCCATCCTGCTGGAAGCGGTACGGATACGGTCCAGGTAGCTTCGCGCCTGACCCGGAAGCTGTTCTGCAAACTCCTCCATCAAGATGGCGCTGAAGCTGTTGATATGGCGCAAAGGGGCACGCAGGTCGTGCGAGACAGAGTAGTTGAACGATTCCTGCTCTCTGATCAATATCTGCAGATCCGCCGTCCGGTCGCTGACGCGCTGTTCGAGCAATTCGTTGGCTAACTTGAGATCGTTTTGCGACTTCAGCAGGGCGATTTTCATCTTCCTGCGCTGGGAGAGCTCGGAGATCAAGGTGATATTCTTGTCGATGACCCCATAGAGTTTTTCGCAGACAAGAGGCTTCAGCAGGTAATGGTCGATGCCGATCTCGATCGCCTTCAGCAGGAACCGGGTATCGGTGTATGAGGTCAAGGCGATGATGACAACCTCGGGATTCAACGATTTTATCTCGGCTGACATGCTGATGCCGTCCATGACCGGCATGCTGATGTCCGTCAACACGATGTGCGGAGAGTGCAGCATGAAACATTCCAGCCCGGAGCGCCCATTGTCGGCGCAATGGATGACGAAATCCGGATATTGCATGGCTGTCAGGTTGCAAAGACTGTCGCGGGTGGCGGCGTCGTCTTCCACAATCAGCAGCGATAGTGAACTGGACTGCACATTAGCCTCCTGATAAGTTCGATCCAAAGCTGAAGACTTCTGGTCATGCTGTTAATGTAGGCTCGGGAGCAGGCTGGAGCCGGCAAGGACAGACAGTGGTAAGGATGTTGCATTGGTAGCATATTAGCTGCTGTTTACAAAGCACAATCTGGGCTGCAGCTGTCTTCTTTCTTTCGGCACCATTTCATGCCGGACGAACTGCCTCTTCCGCTCAACGCGGGCAGCCATTATTAGCAGGAGTTTCTGCCAGTGAGGGCGATGCGGCCTCTTTTAAATTGACTTGCCATCGGCAATGCGTTAATGATTCAAATATTCGGAAGCACAATCATCGCTGGTGGGTGGCCCGGTCTTCAAAACCGGTGAGGGGGGTGAGAAACTTCCCTGGTGGGTTCGATTCCCATGTGCTTCCGCCATTTATTTCCCCGCACGACTTTATGCAGCAATGAAGCCCTCGAAAGCAGGGGCTTTTTCTGTTTTCTTTCCCTTGGTAATGCCCCGCACTTTTCCCGACGCAAGCTCGACAGCGAAGCCTATTGGATGTTGACCCTTATCCAAAGTCGCCTGAAGCCCGTGTCGCAGCTAAGGCAAGCTGATTATTCCTCACGCACAATAGGCCGAAGTGATTGCAGAAGGGACAGGAAACGTGGCACAATTGCATTTGCTCAGAAACCGCAATTGCAATGAAGTGCAAAGCTTGTATTTGCCTGTTTACGTGGAGCCGAGAATGGAAACCGGCATCGTCAACCGCTGCGCCTGGGCCGGCAGCGATTCCTTGTACTGCGAATATCATGATGCCGAGTGGGGGGTGCCGGTGCACGACGACCGCCTGCTCTTCGAATTCCTCACCCTGGAAGGGGCGCAGGCGGGCCTTTCCTGGATCACCATCCTGAGAAAGCGGGAGGGTTACCGGCGCGCCTTCGCTGGACTGCACCCGGAAATCGTGGCGGGCTACGGCGAGTCGCACCTCTTGCAGTTGATGGCTGACCCGGGCATTGTGCGAAACCGCCTGAAACTCTCCTCTACCTTTGCAAACGCCCGGGCCTTCTTGTCGCTCCAGGAAGAATTCGGCTCCTTCGATGCCTATCTCTGGCGTTTCGTGGACGGAGTGGCGCTGCAAAATACCTGGCGCAGCCACTGCGAGATACCGGCTTCGACCGGCGTCTCGGACGCGCTAAGCCGCGATCTTAAGCGGCGTGGTTTCCGCTTCGTAGGAAGCACCATATGCTACGCCTTCATGCAGGCCGTCGGCATGGTGAACGACCATACCACTGATTGTTTCCGATGGGCGGAGCTTCAGGGGGGCAGGTGATGCCCTGGCGGATAAGTTTTTGCGGGAGCCGGCAATCTGCCGCAATTCCCGCTTAGAGGGCCAATGAGACCCTGAGTTTGGCCTTTTGCAGGAGCGGCAATGCTGCCGCATCTCCGAAAGGGCCAAAGGAGAGCCTATGTTTCGCCGCACCAAGATAGTTGCCACTGTAGGGCCGGCCTGTGATTCCGTGCAGATGCTGACTTCCCTCATTCAGGCCGGGGTTGATGTCTTTCGGCTCAATTTTTCCCACGGCGAACAGTCCGCCAAGTCGACCGTCATCCGTACCATCAGGGAGATAGCGAGGCAGCACCAGCATGCCGTCGCCATACTGGGCGATCTGCAGGGCCCGAAGATCCGCACCGGTCTTATGCAGGGCGCCGGGCAACTGCTCGCGGCGGGGAGCGAGGTGACCGTGACCACCCGTGCAGTGCTTGGCGAGGGGGGCGTCATCCCGACCATCTACCAGGGGCTGCCAAACGACGTGGTGCCGGGAGACCGGATTCTGCTGGACGACGGTCTGATGGAACTGAAGGTGCTCGGGATCGAGGGTCAGGACGTGCGCTGCCTCGTGGTGAGCGGCGGGATCTTGAAGGATCGCAAGGGGATCAACCTTCCGGGGGCCAAGGTCTCAGCTCCGGCACTGACCGAAAAGGACCGGGAGGATCTTCATTTCTGCATCAGGGAGGAGCTCGACTACGTCGCACTCTCCTTTGTGCGGGAAGCCTCCGACGTGCTGGAACTGAAGGGGATACTGGAGAGCCACGGCTCGCAGCTCAGGGTGATCGCGAAGATCGAGAAGCCCGAGGCGGTCGCCAATTTCGCCGCCATCCTGGAGGCGTCCGACGGGATCATGGTGGCCCGCGGGGACCTGGGGGTGGAGATCAGCCCCGAGAAGGTGCCGCTCATCCAGAAACGGATCATCCGCTGCTGCAACCAGGCAGGAAAGCCGGTGATAACGGCCACCCAGATGCTGGAGAGCATGGTGCATAACCCGCGGCCGACCAGGGCCGAAACCTCGGACGTGGCGAACGCCATTCTGGACGGTACCGACGCCATCATGCTCTCAGCCGAGACAGCCTCCGGGAAATACCCGATCGAAGCGGTCTCCATGATGGTGCAGGTGGCGCGCGACGTGGAGGGGGATCCGCAGCTGAAGAGCCAGGTATTTCACCCTCACTCCGAACAGGGCGGCCTGCCGCACCTGGCTGAGGTGATCGGGCAGGCCGCCTGCCGGGTGGCGGAAAGCGTGAATGCCGCCGCCATTCTCGCCTTCACCCAGACCGGCAGCACCGCGGCGCTGGTTTCCAAATACCGGCCGAACCCGCAGATTTTCGCTGTCACCCCCTCCGAGAAGGTGCGCCGCAGGCTCGCCCTCTATGCCGGGGTCCATTCCCTCAGGGTCGACATCGAAGGGGATACCGAGGCGCAGATCCGCTCGGTGGAGGAGGCGGTACTCGCCACCGGCTGGCTGCAAACAAGCGATGTGGTGGTGATCACCATGGGAAGCCCCTTGTCCTCTCCCGGGACCACCAACTTGATGAAGGTGCACCGCCTGGAGAGCCCGTATTTTTACACACCCCGGTGAGGGGGCGAGTAAAAATACGGGGGGGCGGCTGAAGCGTCCTCCCGTTTTTGCGACAGTCCTCTCAGGGGTTCGCTGAGGCGGCATTGCCTGCCAAACGTTCCGGTTGGCAGGCAATGCCGCCCCGAAATGCCACCGCAGAGAAAAAAGTAACAGCTCCCTTCCCATGCGAAGCGTTAACGGTCAACATGCCGCTACTTGCTCCTCCCCCAAGCGGGGGGAGGCTGGGAGGGGGGAGGCTTTCAGTGCCGCAACCTGTATTTCCCCTATTGACTGTATCCATATTTGTGGATATAGTCCTCTCCATGGAAAACATCGCCTTCCTCTTTCAGTCCCTTGATGACGAGACCCGTCTGCGCATCATAGCCCTGCTTCTTGAAGCAGAGGAACTCTGCGTCTGCGATCTGGTCTGCGTGCTGCAGATGCCGCAATCGACCGTATCCAGGCAGTTGTCCCTGCTAAAGAGCGCCGGTTGGCTGAAGGACCGCCGCCAGGGGGTCTGGATCCACTACTCCATCAACAGGACACTCGCGCCGATCCAGCAGTTCATCATTCCCGTGCTGCGCAATTTTCTTCCGGCAACCGAGGCGGCCGGTAAAGACCTGGAGAGGCTCAGGGGGCTGAACCTGGAATGCGGCTGTGTCTGAATTTTTCGGCCAGCGTCCATCCATAAAACCAGATACCTTAGGGGCAACTATGAAGAAAAAGGTTCTCTTTCTCTGCACCCACAACTCCTGCCGCTCACAGATGGCCGAGGGGTTGGTGAACGCCGATCTGGGTGATCGCTTTCAGGCCTTTTCCGCGGGGACCGTGGCGACCGGCGTCAACCCCCTGGCCCGGCAGGTGCTGGCAGAAATCGGCATAGACATCTCCGGGCAGCACTCAAAGATCCTGGATCAATTCGCGGACCAGACTTTCGATTACGTGATCACCCTGTGCGGATCGGCCAACGAGCAGTGCCCGCTCTTTTTCGGCGGGGTCCGGCGGGTGCATATCGGTTTCGACGATCCTTCGCAGGGGACCGGCAGCCCCGAACAGATGCTCGCCGAGTTCCGGCGGGTGCGCGATGAAATCAGGACCCGGCTTGCTGCCTTTCTCACAGGTGAAACCGATGAAGACACGGCAATTTAAAAAGATCGAGGTCGCCGGGCCGAAGCCCGCAGCGGCCGGATGCGCGCCTGGTGCCGTAACAGATCCCGACGCCCCTCCCTGCTGAGGCCCGCGCACCTCCGCCGGCGGCGGAGAGATCAACGAGAAGGTTCCCGGCTTCACCGGCTGGCTTTATGCCGGCGGCGCAAAGATCCCTCAGATAAGCTCGGTCTACTGCCTGTCAGATCACCTGGGCGCCTGGAAAGCCCGCTGGGGCATCAACCGGATGCATTACCTGGTTCCCCCGGGTCTCTATGCGATAGGAAATCCGGGCCCGGAGGCACCGGTCATCGTCACCGCGAACTACAAGATGAGCTATGACCTGGTGCGGCGGGCGCTGGCCGGGCGCCACCTCTGGCTGCTGGTGCTGGAGACCTTCGGGATCAACGTCTGGTGCGCGGCAGGCAAGGGGAGCTTTGGAACCGACGAGCTGGCGAACCGGATAGGAAAGACTGCCCTCTCCGGCGTGGTCACCCACAGACGGCTGATTCTGCCGATACTGGGGGCTCCAGGCGTTGCCGCACACGAGGTGAAGAGACGCACAGGGTTTTCGGTCGCCTACGGGACCATCCGGGCGGAGGATCTGCCGGAGTATCTGGACAACGGGGAGCTCGCTACGGCGGCCATGCGGCAGTTGAGCTTCACCTGGTATGAGCGCCTGGTGCTGATCCCGGTGGAGATGGTGCTGGTGCTGAAATCGGTCTCTCTGGTCGGAGCCGCCCTGTACCTGGGGGCGACCCTGCTGGGCGGGGACCATGCCGCGGCGACTGCGCTGACCGGTTACCTGGGTGCGGTTTTCACCGGCATAGCGGTAGCACCCTTGCTGCTCCCCGTTTTGCCTGGAAAAAGCTTCGCCGTCAAGGGGGCGCTGGCCGGATTCGCCTACAGCGCCGCCTTCTATGCCCTGGGCGGGGGTGCCAACTGGAGTTGGCCGGTGACGCTCGCCTGCTTCTTGGCGTTTACGGCGGTCGCCGCTTTTTACATGCTCAATTTCACCGGTTGCACGACCTACACCTCTCGCTCCGGCGTGCAGAAGGAAATGCGTCTGGGGATTCCGGTCATGGGGAGTGCGCTGCTGATCGCCCTTTTGCTGGTGCTCGCGGGCAGGCTGTTTTAGCAGACGGAGGTATTGGATGAAAGGATTCAGCTATCTGGAAGGGGTGGCGACCCTGGATTTGGACCAGTCGCTTTGTATCGGCTGCGGCAGGTGTCTGGAGGTCTGCCCGCACCAGGTAATCGAGATGCGCGCCGGGCATGCCTGTCTGGCGGATAGGGACGCCTGCATGGAGTGCGGCGCCTGTGCCCGCAACTGTCCGGTGGCGGCGCTCCGGGTCGCTGCGGGGGTGGGGTGTGCCAGCGGGCTCATCAACGAGTGGTTCAGGGCGCGGAAGATACCCGGTTTTGGCGGCGGTGGAAGCTGCGGTTGAAAATTCAAAGCCCACACAAAACCCCCCGAGGTGGGAGAGGAAAGACAGCCGGATCAGGTTCAGCAGTATCCTGGTCAGGTATTTGCGGCATCGCCAGCTGCGCAAAGGCCCCCGCAACCGGCCTCCGGCCACCCTTCCCGTAAGATAAGATGCGCCCCCCTTCTCACCGGGAGAAGGTGCCCCGAAGGGGCGGATGAAGTTTTGGCCCCCTCTTTTTTCCTCATAGTCTTCTGCTGGCCGGCTCCATTGCCGCCTTTAGCGGCCCATCGTCTATAGGCGCCCATGCCGCGCTTTCTGATTTTCTTAGCTATTTTGCATGCTTGCGGCTTTGCCTGGGCCGGTCCTTCCCGTGCGGCACCCGCCCGTTGCCTGAGGCGGCGGCTTGACTATTGGTTAACTGCTGTTAAAAATTCCTTAAGCGAGAAGGGGGCGGCAAAAGGAGATGGCTAATGGAGAAGGAAATGGTAAAAATCACCTCGTGCGAAGTAACCGATTGCTCATACAACAGGCATAACGCGTGCCATACCCTGGCCATCACCGTCGGCGGCCCGGGAGATCCCTGTCCCAACTGCGACACCTATATGCACGGCAGCCAAAAGGGCGGCATGAATGACGTCCAGGGCGGTATAGGCGCCTGCAAGGTGGAAAACTGCAGCTTCAACGAGTCCCTTGAATGCGCAGCGCCAAGCGTCGAGGTCGGAATGCATGAATCGCATCCCGACTGCTTTACCTACAAGCCGAGATAATCCGCCTGCCGCGGAACTCTTGCTACCTACTCAGCAAATTCGCTTCCTTCCCGCTTCCTCAAAAGGGCAGGGCGCGCCCTTTCGGTGTTATTGCCCCGCCGCCGCGAGTTTGGTAAGGCGCGCCAAGCGGCAGGCGGTAGCTGCCGAGCAATTTTTGATGGTTTTTTCGGCCTGGCCAAAAGCAGGAGGTTACCCATGGCAGGTGAGGTTTACGTCGATCAGGATGTCTGCATAGGTTGCGGGCTCTGCGTCAGCATAATTCCCGAGGTTTTCCGGTTGAACGAGGCCGGTGTCTCTGAGGTTCATAATCAGTCCGGCTCAAACGAGGTGAAGATCCAGGAGGCGATAGACAGCTGTCCGGTCAACTGCATACACTGGCGCTAGTCCCTAAAAGATAGGGTGAAAGGAGAGTGTCATGACATCAGGAGTCAGAGAAGAACGGGTACAGGAGTTGTCGGAGAGTTCCTATCTCATGCTGAAGGAGAGTTACCGCGCGGTGCAGGAGCTGAAGGGGTTGGTAGACCGGTTGCACGCGGGCTACCTGCAGCAGGGGGCCACTCTGGAGTACGACACTGTCTCCGCCATCAAGCTGACTACAGACAGGCTGTATGGCGAACTGGAGCGGTATCTGCGCCCGGAGTGCGACCCGGACAGTGCCTGCGACGACGCCATGACCGAACGTCCGGTACAGTGAGCGGTCAGGGGCTTGGCCGAGGCGGCTAGGTCCAGCGCCTTCCTCCCGGGCTCCCCCCATTCAACTGATCGCGATTGCTGTCATGACCCGACACCCATCGTTGCCGGCACGACAACAAAAAAGCCCCCCGCATATCTGCAGGGGGCTTTTTGTTGTCGTGTTATTTTTAACGGCGTTTCAGTCCTGAATCAGGCGCACTCGGAGTAGCCGCAGACCCGGCAGACGGCACAGCCGCCTTCGTGCTCGACCACACCGCCGCACTCCGGGCAGGCGCCTTTGTCGAAGGATGGCGCCTCGACAAGGTCGGCGTGGCCGGTCAGCGTCAGGTGGGCCTGGATCGCCTTCGCCACCGCGTCAGCGCAGGAGAGCACCTTGTTGTCGCCAAAGCCCGAAGGGGAGTGGCAGGAGATGCCGAGCAGCTGCTTTACCACCGATCTCCCCTGAATGCCGCTTCTCCAGGCCAAAGAAACCATGCGGCCGATCGCTTCGCACTGGGATGCCGCGCAGCCGCCGGCTTTGCCCATGGTGGTGAAGACCTCGAAGAGCCCCGAGTTGTCCTCGTTGATGGTGATGTAGAGCGGCCCGCAGCCGGTCTGCATCTGGTAGGTCCACCCCTTGAGGGCCTTCGGGCGCTCGCGCTTCACGGACCGCTTGTCTTCGGCATGGACCGGCACCGGCAGCGCGATCACCTCTTCCTTCTTGCTGCCGGTGGAGAGCACCTGCTCGTCCCGGGAGCCGTCACGGTAGATGGTGACTCCTTTGCAGTTGGACTGGTAGGCGAGCCGGTACACCTTCTCGACGTCTTCCATGGTGGCGTCGTTCGGGAAGTTGACCGTCTTGCTGACGGCATTGTCCGTGTGGAGCTGGAAGGCCGCCTGCATCGCGATGTGCACCTCGGGAGTGATGTCGTGGGCGGTGACGAACAGTTCCCGGATCGACTCCGGTATCTCCTTAATGTCGTGGATGGTGCCGTGCTCGGCGATCCGCTGCATGAGCTCCTCGGAGTAGAAGCCTCCGGACTTGGCGATCTTTTCGAACAGCGGGTTCACCTCGACCAGGATGTTCTTGTCCATCACCTGGCGCACGTAGGAAACGGCGAAGAGCGGCTCGACCCCGCTGGAGGCGTTGGCGATGATGGAGATGGTTCCGGTCGGCGCAATGGTGGTCACCGTGGCGTTACGGATCGGCTCGGCGCCCGGCCTGTCGTAGATGGAGCCCTTGAAGTTCGGGAAAGCGCCGCGCAGTCTGGCGAGCGCGCGCGAAGCTGCGTGCCCCTCGTCGTTGATGAACTTCATCACCTGCTCGCCAAGCGAGGTCGCCTCCGCGGAGTCGTAAGGGATACCGAGCAGGATCAGCATGTCGGCCCACCCCATGACGCCCAGGCCGATCTTCCGGTTGGAACGGGTCATCTCGTCGATCTGGGGGAGCGGGTAGTTGTTCACCTCGATCACGTTGTCAAGGAAGTGCACGGCCAGTTGCACGATCTCCTTCAGCCTGTCCCAGTTCACCTTGCCCTGGGAGACCAGCTTGCCCAGGTTGATGGAGCCGAGGTTGCAGGACTCGTAGGGCAAAAGCGGCTGCTCGCCGCAGGGGTTGGTCGACTCGATCTCCCCTATGTGCGGGGTCGGGTTGTCCTTGTTCAGCCGGTCGAGGAAGATGATGCCCGGCTCGCCGTTCTCCCAGGCCTGCTTGACGATCCGGTTGAACACCTTGCGCGCGTTCAGGGTGCCGGCCGGCTTCTGGTCGCGCGGATTCAAAAGGGTGTAGTCCTCATCCGCATCGACTGCCTTCATGAAAGCCTCGGTGATGCCGACCGAGATGTTGAAATTGTTCAACTGGCGCTGGTCCGCCTTGCACATGATGAAGTCCATGATGTCCGGGTGGTCAACGCGCAGAATCGCCATGTTGGCGCCGCGCCTGGTGCCGCCCTGCTTGATGGTCTCGGTGGCAACGTCAAATACCCGCATGAAGGAGAGCGGTCCGCTGGAAATGCCGGTGGTCGACATCACCACGTCGTTGGCAGGTCTCAGGCGTGAGAAGGAGAAGCCGGTGCCGCCTCCGGACTTGTGGATGAGCGCCGTGTACTTGACCGCCTCGAAGATCTCCTCCATGGAGTCGCCGACCGGCAGCACGAAGCAGGCGGAGAGCTGTCCCAGTTCGCGCCCGGCGTTCATCAGGGTGGGGGAGTTAGGCAGGAACTCGAAGTCGGTCATGAGCGAGTAAAACTTGTCGCTCAAGGCGCCTACATCTGCCTGCTTGTCGAAGGTGGTGTCCGCCGAGGCGATGGCTGTTGCCACCCGCCGGAACATGTCCGCCGCGGTCTCCAGGGGCTTGCCCGAGATGTCCCTCTTCAGGTAGCGCTTCTCAAGTACCGTCAGTGCGTTTTTGGAGAGGCCGGCGATAGTCCCTTTTTCGGCTGCTTTTTTCATAACGTTTCGTTCTCCTTGAAGAAAATAACATGCTAACATGTTCGAGCGATTTCTACTACATTTAGTAGGCGCGAAGGAATAAACCACAACATCTATGGCAAGTCAAGAAATTACGCAGTGCCGCTCAAAATTCTGCGGATGGTGTTGCTCCCGCGCCTTCTTCATTTACAAGATGGGGCGCCCTGTGCTATTGGTTACAGGTTAATTTTCCGGTTTGGGGGAGCCCTCCATGGCGTGCGATTGCAGCAGCAACAAGAACTCGCTTGAGTCGCAGGTGAAGACGCTCAAGGACTTGAGAGAGGTCTCGAAGGCGGTGGTCTCCACCCTTGACCTGGACACGGTGCTGCACGCGATCCTGAGAAGCGCGATGGATTTCGCAGATGCCCCCGCCGGGAGCGTCACCCTTTACAATGAGAGCAGGCGGGAGCTGAGCCTGCAAGTACACGCCGGACTGAGTGCGGACTTCTTGAAGAAGGAGCGCTGGGAGGCGGTCCCGGGCGGGCTCACCGATCAGATGTTAAGGGCGGGAGAAATCTTCTTTGTCGAGGACACGGAGCAGTCCGCGTTTTTCGACAATACGAGCGCGCTCAACGAGGGGATCCGGTCTCTTGTCTTTGTGCCGCTGGTCTTCCAGTCCCGGATCATGGGGATCCTCAACCTGGGCGACTTCCTTCCCAGGACTTTCGACCGCGATAAGATGGACATGCTCTCCATACTCGCCTGCTTTGCGGCCATGTCCATCCACACCGCCGCGCTTGACAAGCGGACCGCGCCGATGGCGACAACCGACCTGCCCACCGGCTTGCACAACCATCGCTACTTCAAGCAGTACTTCAAACAGGAGATGGGGCGCGCCAGGCGCTACAACAAGCCTTTTTCCATCATCATGATGGACATTGACGACTTCAAGTCGTACAACGACGCCTTCGGTCACGCGACCGGAGACCAGCTGCTAACTACCATGGGCGCGCTCATCCTGCAGGTCATCCGCGGGGTCGACGTCGCCTTTCGTTACGGCGGAGAGGAATTTATCGTGCTGCTGCCGGAGACCAGACTTGAGAAGGCGATCCTTGCGGCGGAGCGCCTGCGCGAGAGCGTGCAGCTGGGGACGGCAAATGAGCTGACCGGCGGCGCCACCCGTGGCGTCACCGTCAGTATCGGGGTGGCAAGCTTTCCCGAGAACGCCGACAAAACGGACGAACTGTTCAACATCGTCGACTCGCTGCTCTACCAGGCCAAGCGCTGCGGCAAAAACAGGGTCTATCACCAGAAAAGCCTGCTGGCCCCCGCCCTATGATCAGAATTCCACTTATTGCCATGGTGGGGCTCCAGTTGCTGGCAGCCCTCCTCATAAACCAGCCCGTTACCGGCGCCGAGTCCCTGACCGCCGCCGGGCCTGTCGCCAGGGCCGAAGCCCCCTTCAAGCCGACCGCCGTCTACGCAGACCTGATGCTCGTGGAGGACACGGTGTGGCGCGGCGAGGTGCTTGTAGAAGGCGTGCTGACGGTCGCACCTCAGGCAACCCTCAGCATCGAGCCCGGGACCGTGGTCCGCTTCAGGCGCCAGGGCAGCCAGGCGCCGCTGCTGGTGGTGCAGGGGCGTCTGGTAGCCACAGGCACCAAGGAGGCGCCGGTCATCTTCACCTCGAATTTTGCCGATCCCGCTGCCGCTGACTGGCAGGGGATCATGCTCCTTGGCAGCGAGAAGAAGAACCTCCTGGAGAATTGCCGTATCGAGGGGGCGCAGACCGGGCTGGAGGCGATCTTCTCCAGCGTGACCCTGAAAAATGTGAGCTCAGAGCGTGCGGCGACCGGAATGAGGTTCCAGGATACCCTGGTCGTCATGGAGGCGGGCGGAGTCTCCCAGTGCGATATCGGACTGATCTTTGCAGGCAGTGAGGCGACCCTGCGTAATCTGAGCGTGGTGGGTAACCGGGTGGGGCTCTTGGCAAAGGAAAGCTCGGTCTATCTCTTCGAGGCGAATTTTTCCGGAAATCAGTCCGCCTTCTCCGGCGACGCCTGCAAGGTGAAGATCCAGGGGGGCGCGCTGGTCGGTAACGGCAGCGGTATCACCTTCAGCGGGTGCCAAGGTGCCGTCACCGGGGCGCAGCTTGCCAACAACAAGGAATTCGGCCTGTCCCTTACCGCCTCGCGCATCAGGGTAAGCGCCAACCAGATATCCGGCAACGACACCGGACTGATCGTCTTTGACGGCGCCGCCGTTGCCTGGGACAACGCCATTTACGACAATGCAGGCTACGATCTCTTCAATGCCGGCATCGAGGAATTCAGGGCTCCGGCCAACTGGTGGGGAACGACGGCAGCAAAGATCTACGACAACAGAGGGCGCGGCAAGGTCCTCTACGCCCCTTCCTTGACAGCAAGGCCCCTGGCGCCCCTGCCGCAGTAGCCTGCCGGACCACCCGAAGGGCGAGGGTGCCTTTGACTCTCCAAAAGCAGCGACCGCACAAAATATCACCGATAAAAGAGGATGGAGAAGTCATGATACGCAGAAACGGCCGGGCAACCGATGCCTTGAGGGAAGTGAAGATCACCAGGAATTACCTGAAGCACGCCGAAGGGTCGGTGCTGGTCGAGTTCGGGGACACCAAAGTCATATGCAACGCCACCGTCGAGGGTCGCGTTCCTTCCTTCTTGAAAGGGAAGGGGACCGGCTGGGTGACCGCAGAGTACTGCATGCTGCCGCGCGCAACCCACACGAGGAACCAGCGGGAATCGTCCAAGGGGAAACTCTCCGGCCGCACCCACGAGATCCAGAGGCTGATCGGCAGATCCCTGCGGGCCGTGGTCGATCTGGAGCTACTGGGCGAGCGGTCCGTGCTGATCGACTGCGACGTGATCCAGGCCGATGGAGGCACCAGGACCGCTTCCATCACCGGGGCCTACGTGGCGCTTGCCGACGCCTTCCAGACCCTGGTGGCGCGCGGCGAACTGACCAAAAGCCCCATGCGTGAAGCAGTCGCCGCGGTGAGCGTCGGGATCGTGGACGGCGTGCCGTTTTTAGACCTCGATTACCCGGAAGATTCCGGCGCCGAGGTGGACATGAACTTCGTGATGACCTCGTCCATGCGTTTCGTAGAGGTACAGGGGACCGCCGAGGCCGAGCCGTTCACCCTCGATCAGATGGACGCCATGCGCGGCCACGCCATGCTGGGGCTCAGCCGCCTGTTCGAGATCCAGCTAGAGGCGCTGCAGGGGTGAGAGAGCTTCTGGTCGCCACCGGCAACAAGGGGAAGCTGCGCGAGTTCGCTGAACTGTTGAAGGGGGTAGTGGATAAGGTCCTCTCTCCGGCCGATTTCCCGGGATTTCCCGAGGTGGAGGAGGACGGGGAGACCTTTGAGGCAAACGCCATCAAGAAGGCCCTCTCCGCGGCCATCTTCACCGGCAGGCCGGTGCTGGCCGACGACTCAGGGCTCTCGGTCGATTACCTGGGCGGCCGTCCCGGCGTCCATTCGGCGCGCTATGCCGGAGAGGGCGCCAGCGACGGGGACAATAACGCGCTGCTCTTGCGCGAGCTTTGCGGGGTGCCGGCCGGGAGGCGTGCCGCCTCCTTTCACTGCGTGATCGCGCTCTGCCAGCCGGACGGAAGCTGCCGGACCTTCGACGGGGCGCTGCCGGGAGAGATCCTGGAGGCGCCGCGCGGCGCGGACGGATTCGGTTATGACCCGCTCTTTCTGGTCCCTGAATACGGACAGACCTTCTCCGAGTTGCCGCTGAAAATCAAAAACGCCATCAGCCACCGGGGGAGGGCGATGCAGCAGTTGAAAGCGGCCCTGTCCAGGGAATGAAGACGAAGGAGTAAATACCGGCAGGGCTATCTGCCTCGGATGAGGAAAACGCCACGGACCTGCCTGGCGGCGTTTTGGGGCCGTTTCTGTACCTTGCATTCATGATAGCCATGAGCTCCATTTTAATTTTGGATAATTGTCGGCCGGCCAGTAAAAAAACTTGCACCGTGCTGTTTGCTGTGTTATAAACGGAGTTCTTGAATCGGGGTGTAGCGCAGCCTGGCTAGCGCACCTGCCTTGGGAGCAGGGGGCCGGAGGTTCGAATCCTCTCACCCCGACCACTCAAGACGTCTGCGCGCCTGTAGCTCAGCTGGATAGAGCAACGGCCTTCTAAGCCGTAGGTCAGAGGTTCGAACCCTCTCAGGCGTACCAAATTTCATGGTGGGTATGGTGAAGCGGTTAACACAAACGACTGTGACTCGTTCATACGTGGGTTCGATCCCCACTATCCACCCCAATTAAAACGAGACCCCGTGAAAGCGGGGTTTGTTGTTTGCATCGCATGCGAGAGTGGCGGAATTGGCAGACGCACCAGACTTAGGATCTGGCACCTTAGGGTATGGGAGTTCAAGTCTCCTCTCTCGCACCACCTTAAAATCATTGAGTAAATTGCAATGGGACTAGCCAAAAGGTTAGTCCCATTTTGCGTCTATGGGGGCACTCATGGGACAACTTGTCCCAAAAAGGGCCAGTCCGGACGTGACCAGTGACACCGGAACCCCGCAAAAGGCAACAAGCTGAGGTAGCGATATTAATGCTGTGCCTTCTCGCGCTCGCCAGTCTTTCTTTTATCTGCCGAATATGATACGTTATGTGTGTTTTTAAGAGTTTGTTATTCATATCTGATATATAAGCGAGGCTGTCATGCTGTCACTTCACAAACCGAGCGATCTTTTGCGGGCCTTGGGCGACTTCGTGAGGACCATTCGGCTCGCGCGCAACATCACTCGTGGGGTCCTTTCTCGGCAGTCGGGCGTTGGTGTCACTACGCTCGCCCGCCTGGAGTCGACCGGCGTGTGTTCCACGGAAAACCTCGCCAAGGTGCTCGTCGCATTGGGCAGCGTGGACGTTCTCATGGAGGCCTTGACTCCGCCGGCGCCCGCCTCGATCGCACAATTGCGGGCAGCTACCCAGATCCCCGCGAGAAAGCGCGCCAGGAGGACCTCGCAGTGAGAAAATTCCAGGAGCTCCAGGTTATTTTTGATACGGACGGGAGGCGGGAGGCGGTCGGCACCGTCGCGATCGGCGAGGGGCGGACCTACTTCGAGTATGAGGCGGCGTGGCAAAGGCGCGGAATTGAACTGGCCCCCTTCAAACTGCCGATTGGGCAAAACACCTTCCAGTTCGAAACGCGGAGTTTGGTAAACGGCCTCCCTGGTTTGTGCGCCGACTCGCTGCCGGACGGCTGGGGGATGCTGATCATGGACCGCTTCTTCCAGAGGAAGGGGGTGCGGCAGTCCGAGATCACCCCCCTGGACCGGTTGGCCTATCTGGGTGACAGCGCAATGGGAGCCCTGTGCTACCACCCGGCAGATGGCGGCGGTGACCGGGCCGTGGAGGCTGTTGACATTGGGCACGTGGCGCGCGAGGCCTGCCAGCTCTACGAGGGGCGCATCGAGCAAGCGAGCAGCCTCTTGGCGAAGATCGGCGGCTCACCGGGCGGTGCCCGCCCCAAGGCCTTGATCGGGATCTCTGACTGCGGTACCAGGTTCGTCTCTGGTGCCAACGCGCTGCCGGACGGCTATACCCACTGGTTGGTCAAGTTCACCGCCCCGAGGGCGAGCAGCGACCGGCCCTTCGGGGCCGACGAGGGGGTGCTGGAATACCTCTACTTGCAAACGGCGCGCGACGCTGGGCTCGCAGTGCCGGAATTCCGGCTCATCACTGACGAGGCTGGGTTACGGCACATTGCGGTGCGCCGCTTCGATCGTCCGGACGGCAACAGGCGGGTACACATGGCGACCGCGTTTGGCCTTCTGCACGCAAGCTATCAGATGCCCTCGCTCGACTACGATCAGCTGCTCACGGTCGCTTGGTCCCTTACCAGGGACATCGGACAGGTGCGCGAGCAATTTCGCCGCGCGGTCTTCAACCTTTTGGCTGTGAACCGCGACGACCACGCAAAGAACCACGGCTACCTGATGGGCGAAACCGGGAGGTGGCGGCTGTCACCAGCCTACGACCTCACCTACTCGGAGGGGCCGGAAGGTGAGCACTGGACCGCTTACCAAGGGGAGGGGAGGAACCCCTCAGTCGAACAACTGCGCGGACTGGCCGCCGCAGCCTCCATTGACGATGTGAGCTGCCGAGATGATATCGATCGCGTGCGCGCTGCCCTGGAGCGCCTGCCGCAGGAGTTCAAGAACTGGAAAATCCCTCGGAAGCATGCCAACAGGATCATCGACAGGCTTCAGGAAGTGGCCTGATGGCCCATCCCTCCAGTCGATTAAAGGGATGCCCGCTGGCCTATAGCGGTTATTGCCTCAATGTACGACAAAGGCCCCTGCAAGCATTTCGCTGCAGGGGCCTTTCCATTCAACTGGCAATACCCCGGGCACATGTCGCGAGGAATGCTTGTGGGGACTCTTCCCCTCCGCCTCACCCTTGCCCGCTTCCGACGTCATTACATTCTAACCTATTTAACCCCGCATATCCCCCGCTATTCCTTGGTCCTCTCCCATGCTCCTTCTGTGGGGGGGCACGTGTGGTGGCAATTGGTTGTAATTGTCTAATTAAAGAGATTGAGGAGGGGGCGGGAGCCAAAAGTGGGCAATGCAGTTAGTAGCACGTTATATAACTGGGGTATTTGGTGTTTTTGCGGTAATTGCACAGTCATATAAGCGGGCGAGTAAGCAGTTGGCCCTGTTCAGTCTTGCTGTTCAGCAAAGATAAACAGGAAATCCCACTTTTATGCCACGCATATGTCGAACGAATACCCTTAGATTCCAGTTAGCTGCAATTACTAATTAAGTTACTGTAATTTTATGCCAATAAAACATCTTAATACAGTCAGGTTTTGGCATATGAATAGCAATACACAACCCGGTGAAGGGTATCAGTTCTTTACGGCGGGGTCTGTGAAGCCTCCCGAGGCTGGATCTTAGCGTCGTGTAAATCTATTTAGAATACAGGTAAAACCGGAAAACTTTTTTAATCGTATTATGGAGGAGGAATGAACATGTTTTCGATTTTTCAGAAGAGCTTAGGACGTGCTGCTGTTTTACTGGCCGTTCTAACACCCCTGGTCCAGGCTACCGTCGCGTTTGCCGCAACGGTGCCGGTGGTGACCGTCTTGACGCCATCGGTCACCGAGGGCGTGCGAGCACCGCTTGCCATCGCTTTGGATCCACGGGGGTTTTACTTCGTGGCCGACCAGCGCATGGCAGGGATCTCCAAGTTCGACCTGAGCGGCCAGCTGCTCCAGGTGCTGAAAGTCAAGGGCCCGGTCCAGGGGGTAGCGCTCAATGACAAGGGGAACCTCCTGGTGAGCGTGGGCACTGCCGTTGCCGTGCTCGATCCGAACGGGGCGCAACTGAGCCTTTTGGGCAAGGGTCTGTTCAAGCAGGCTTCCGGCATCGCCGTCGACGTGAGGGGGTACGTTTTTGTGGCCGACAGCGGAGCCAACAACGTCAAGGTCTTCACCTCGGCCGGCAAACTGGTAAAGACTATCGGGGTGAAGGGGACGGCCAACGGGCAGTTCAACCTCCCCACCGGGATCGCCTACGAGAGAGCTGCGGACCAGATCGTGGTTGCCGACACGCGCAACAGCCGGGTGCAATTCTTCAGCGCCACGGGGAACTACTCCTTCGTGAAGGCGATCGGCAGCTTCGGGTTCGAGCCTCTCCAGTTCAAGTCCCCGGTGGGAGCCGCCTTCGAGTATGACGAAGCCGGGAAGCTGAGCCGGATGTACGTGGCGGATCTCTACAGGAATACGGTGCAGGTGATAGATCCCGCCGACAGCGGCACCTTTTTGAGCTATATCGCCAAAAGCGGCCTGGTGAACGGCCAGCTGATGAATCCCATGGATGTGGCCTTCGATGCAGTGAACCGTCGGCTCATCGTGGTCAACGGCAACGGGCACCTGAACCTTTTCGGCATCGACGGCGGGGTGAACCCGGGGCTTACCCGGGGGCTGGTCCTCGACCCGGTGGATGCCACCGTAGGCACCCCGACTATCACAATAAGCGGAACGGCGCCGGCCAGTGCCACCATCGTGGTGACCGCCAAGAGCCCCGCGGCTTCGGAGCCGGTAACCTTCACCTCTTCAAACAGCTGGAAGGCCGTCGTCAACAACCTCGCTCCCGGCAGCAACGTGCTCACCGCCACCGCACTTGATTCCAGCGGTTCGGTGATTTCCAAGCAGGCTATCGGTATTGTTTATTCTCCCTAGCTTGTTTCCGTCCGGAAAGGGTGCTTTTCCGCCCTGGCGGCGTCAACCTTCGTTCTTGCTTGTGCGGCGTACTTATGTACGCCTCCGCGCAACCCCTCGGTTTCCTTGCCAGGACGAAAAATCCCC
>Ga0209317_1000626_pt1 | contig 39948 bp, 27 predicted proteins | sample RifGroB2_FD_183994 | JGI IMG/M metagenome (GOLD analysis project Ga0209317, IMG submission 183994) | Soil microbial communities from Rifle, Colorado, USA - Groundwater B2 (SPAdes) (version 2) | ecosystem: Environmental > Terrestrial > Soil > Unclassified | place: Rifle, Colorado | collected... | reverse complement strand
ATGAACATCCGGTTGTTCTTGATCGCCTCCATCTCCTCGATCACCTTGTCGATCGGGCGGGGGCGGAAGCTCTTCCCCCCCAGGAATCCGGTGCAGCAGGGGAAACAGTCGAACTTGCAGCCGCGGGAGGCGTGCACCAGGTCGAGCATCTGCACGCCGCGGTAGTTGTAGAGCTCGCGGTTCAGGATCTCGCGCCGGGCGGTGCCGATGAGCGCCGCCTCGGGGGGCTGGTCCATGTAGTTGTAGAGTTTTTTCATGCCGCCGGCTTTGAAGTCGTCCAGCACGCCGGCAAAGCGCCCCTCGGCCTCGCCGAGAAACACCGAGTCCGCGTGCAGCGCGACCTCTTCCGCGTGCAACATGGTGGCGATGCCGCCGAAGATGACCGGCACTCCCCGCTTGCGGTACTCGGCCGCGATCTCGAAGCCGCGGGGGAGCTGGCAGGTGAGCATGACGGAGATGCTGACCAGATCGTAAGCGGCATCGAAATCGATCTGCTCCAGGTTCTCGTCGATGAATTTCAGCTCAACCTCGGGGGGTACGCAGGCCGCGAACACCGCCGGACCGTGGGGAGGGAGGTGAAATTCGGTCTGGCGGTCCAGCTTGGGCCATTTCGGGTAGATCAGTATCATGTTCATGAGCGAAGGTTCCTTTGGCTCGCGATGGAGCGTTTGTATGCCCGTACAGGGCACCCCTATGGAAATCAGGGTAAGGCGTACCCCCCTTGCGGGTACTGCCGTTAGGTTATCTGTTAAAGCTGATCTTCAGCCGCGGCGCCTACAGCGCGCAGGCCGGAGGGCACTGCCATTAATGTTAAGAACCTTACCCCTCTCTTATCTATCTCCTCCCCCCAGAGGGGGGAGGTCGGGAGGGGGGAAGATTTCGGCTTCCATGAAGAACATACCGAGTTCCCCCTCCCTAGCCCTCCCCCTCCGGGGGCGGGAACAGTTCAGTTCTTCCCGCCAGGGCGGACCGGATCAATTCCGAAAGCTCCCCGCAGGGGGCGCCGTTGTGAAGAAGAGTCCCGTCGTCCTTGAGGGTCACCACCCCGTACCCTCCGGATGCCTCTGGGGGCGTCAGCGTCAGCGCCAGGAAAACCGCGCCGGGTCCAAGCTTCACCTGGTCGGCCCAGGCGTCGGGGACCGGGAGGTCGCAGGTCCCGGCCAGCATGGTGTCCGCTTCTCCGAGAGCCATCTCCTCCATGGCGAACCGGAGGGATCCCAGACCCGTCTCGTCCGTCTCGTTGGTGACGATCGAGGAACCGGTTAACCCGAACAGGATCGCCGCGTCGCCCAGGAAGCAGTTGGCGAGCGTGTAGGCGAACAGGTTCGGGCTGGCGAGCCCTCCCCCCTGGAGCTGCACGGTCCGGTGGTAATCAAGATCGGTGGCGAGGCAGCCGAGGCGCGTGGAGGCGATCACGCCGATGGGACGCTTGTCGCTCCAGGCTTCCAGTCCAGCATCGCGCAGGGCGAAGGTGATCGCCGCCAGCCCCAGCTTGGCGTAGTCCGACATGCGGCCGAAACGCTGGTTCGGTTCCGGAAAGACGTCTTTCCTGGTCAGGGGCGGCAGCGGCAGGTCCGGGAAGCTGCATTCGCCGCCCCGGCTTCCCCAGCCGAACCCTGCACCGGTGACCCAGCCGATGCCGGTCAGATAAGCGTCCGTCATACTCCCTCCCGGCGCAGGATCAGGGCGGCGTTGACGCCGCCGAACCCGGAATTGGTGCTCAACAGGTAGCTGCCGCGAATGGGCTGCGGGCCGTCGCTCACCTGCCCTTGGCCGGCCTCCTCGGGTTCCAGCAGGCCTACCGTGGGGGGGAGCATGCCGGCCTCAAGGCAGCGCAGCCCCAGGGCGACCTCTATTCCTCCCGCGGCTCCCAGGGTGTGGCCGATAGAACCCTTGACGGAATGGATCGGGAGGCGGCGCTCTCCGAACAGGGTGCCGAAGGCGGTCAGTTCCATCTGGTCGTTGTAGGGGGTCGCGGTGCCGTGGGCGCTGACGGCGGCTATCTGCCCGGGCTCGATGGCGGCACGGGAAAGCGCCTGGCGCACCGACTGGATCAGGCCGCAGCCGTCCCGGGCGGGCGCCGTGATGTGGGTGGCGTCGTTGGCGGCCCCCCACCCAGCTACGATCCCCATTTCCGGGCGTCCCTCGCGGGCTGCCCGCTCCCGGCTCATGAGGAGCACTGCCGCTCCTCCCTCGCCCAGCGTCAGGCCGTCGCGGTTGCGGTCGAAGGGTCGGCAGGCTCCGGGCGACAACGCCTGCAGCGCCGAGAATCCGGAAAAGACGAACTCGCTCACCAGATCCAGGCAGACCACCAGCACCGCATCGGTTTTCCCCCGGGCGATCATCGCGGCGGCGCGCCCCACCGCGATGGTGGAGGAGGCGCAGGCCGCGTTGATGTTGATGCCCGTGCCGTTAAGGCCGAACCTGGCGCCAACCTTTTCCAGCAAATTTTCCATCGGGACCGCGGCGGCGTCGCTCTCAAGCCCCGCCTGAAGCCGTTCCATGACGTCGACGCACCCCTTGGTGCTTGCCGTGATCAGGGAGCACCCGGAGGGGAGCGGGCCGAAACCTTCCCAAAGCCGGTCCAGGAGCGGATAGATGCGGGAGCCGCCCGACTCCAGCCCCTCGATCCAGGAAGCGTTCGCGGAGAGGTAGCGTCCGGTGTCGAAGCGGGTCAGGGGACGGATGGCGCTCCTGCCGGCCATCACCCCCTGCCAGAGGCTCTCCAGGTCGGGACCGAGGCCGGTCACCACCTGGGCCTGGCTGATGCAGACTTCCGTCATGAGAGATCCCCCCTCTGCCAGCGCTCTCGGAACTCCTGCACGAAGGGGGGAGCAATGAGCATTATGTTCATCTGGGGATCGAGCATCATCTGCACCGTGTAGCCGGTCGTGGTGATCTCCCGCGCCTTGTTCCTGACGATGAACTCGAAGTCCAGGCGCGCCGCCTCGCTCCAGTGCAGGATCCCCTCGACGGTGAAACGCTCCGGGAAGCGCAAGGGTCGGAAATAATCGACGTGCATCTTCTTGATAGGGGTGAGGATGCCCCGCTCGTAACAGTCGAGATACCCGATGCCGTACTTCTCGCCGAAGGCGACCCTGGCGTCCTCGAAATAGCTCGGGTAGCGCCCGTGCCAGACGATGTTGAGCGGGTCGACCTCCTCGAAGCGGACCTGACGCTCGACACTCACCCTGAGAGGCGACGGCGCCCCCTGCTGCCCGGAAAAATAGGGGCGGCTCATGACAGCGCCTCGAAGGGGGCCAGCTCCAGCAGCAGACTCGAGACGGTGATCTCTCCCACCGTCAGTTTCGCCTCATGGAACAGCTTCCCCTTGATGGTGCGCTGCCTGCAGTTGACCAGCAGTTCCTGGTTGGGACGCACCGGCTTGAGAAACTTGGCATCCTCCACCGCTACCACGCGCTGCCGGCACCCCGCATGCTCGCCGACCATGGCCGCCACGGTCATGATCTCCACGATGGCGGGAAGGATCGGGTACTCCGGGAAATGCCCCGCGAACCCGGAAAAGCTCTCGTTAAAGAGGTAACGCCCCTCAAGGGTCCCCGCTTCATCGCTGGCGGCGGCGCCCAGGCTTGCCGCTCTTATTCCCTGCAAGATGCTATTCATCGGTATTTTCCACGCTTTCAATCCATAGGGTCAGACGGTAGCCCGCCTGGTCGTCGTCGAGCACGATGCCGCCGGGGAAAAGACGCCCCTGGCCGCGTTGATACTGGTAGTAGCGGACCCGCCACGACTCGGCCGGTCCCCGAAAGGATTTCTCCAGAAGCTGCGCATCGGCTCCGCCGAAGGTGAAGCGGAGCTTCCCCCCCGCCTCTTGCCGCGTGAGCAGGTAGCTTGTCGGGGTGACCTTGAGGAGGTCCCCCGCGGAAGGTGTCGGCGCCAGGAAAATCCTGCGCACGGAGAGCGCCACCGCCCTGGCGAAATCGGGGTAGCGGTCCAGTTCCGGGATGACGAAGTGCGCCTCGCTCGAGTCGGCGGTCACGGAGAGGTCGTAGAACTTCACCCCCATGTCGTTCATCCCGACCAGCCGCGCCTGCTTCGCTGCGAGGTCGAGCTTCATGATCCCCGTGATGGGAACCTTCATCCCCCGGAGCTCGAAAAGGGCCGACTGGCGGATCAACAGGTTTTCCTTCCCAGCGTCCCAGCGCCCCTCATTGAGCGCCGCGGCGGAGCGCGGGAGCGTCGGGGCGAGCTCGGTGCGCGCGAAGGGGACCGAGGCGCAGCCGCTAAGCGTCAGCAGCAGGAATGCCGCAAGAATCGGCCGGGCGAATGAACTCATTTTTTCGGCTCCATGCCGTCCACGTCGTCCACGTTGTCCACCATCCCCTTGTTGCACAGCGCCGGGATCACCAGCAGCGCCGCCGGTATCCCCGTGCCGATGCCGAGCAGGACCGTGATCCCGATGGAGTGCATCGAGGGGTGGCGCGCCAGCGCCAGGGCGCCCAGTCCGGCGAGGGTGGTGAGCCCCGAGACCAGCACCGACCGGTTGGCGACATGGTCGGTCCCCTCGGTGAGCCGGCAGACCATGAAGATCCCGTAGTCGACGCAGAGCCCGATGATCAGGATGCTCGCGGCGATGTTGAAGATGTTGAATTCCAGGCCGAGCATCCCCATGATGCCGAGCATGCAGACCATCCCGGTCACCACCGGGACCAGCACCAGCAGGATGCGCGCGGGGTTGCGGAATACGATGACCAGAAGCCCCAGCACCAGTACCGAGGTGAGCCCCAGGTAACGGGTGAAGTCATGGATGATGGCGCGTCCCACGTTGTCGCCGAAGCGGCTCTGCGACACGAGGCGCACCCCCGGCAGGTCCTTGAGGTCTTCCGAGAGCACGGCCACAAGCTCCGGCGTATCCGGCACCAGGGTCAGGACGCGCACCACGCCGGGGGACTGGACGATCAGCGAGTCGGCCAACTCCCCCATGCCGGCCCGGCGCAGGCCTTCAATGGTGGCGGCCGGCGGCGCATCGCCCAGCGTCGAGAGAAACGGCGCGAAGGCGGCCTTGGAGAAGCCGTAGGCTTGCCCCTCCCGCGCCAGGTCCTGATCCAGGCGCGCGGCGCGCCCCTGTTGCCAGAAGTTGAGCCAACGCTCGCCGTTTTCCCTTTGCAGCGCGGCGCTGGGCAAAAGCGGCGCGAGGCTTACCAGTTCACCGGCGGGTATCAGCCCCGAGATGCGGTTGAAGAGCCGATCGTTCAGCGCCAGCGCCGCTTCCAGGTCCTTCCCCTCGGCGAAGAGCAGCGCCTTGCCGCGCATGTCCCCCCAGGTCCTGACCAGTTCATCCTCGGCCTCCTGCAGTTCCGGGGTGACCATGCTGACCGCCCGCAGGTCGCCGTTGAATCGGATCTTGGTGGCCTGCCAGGCGCAGAGGGCAAGGAGTACCAGCCAGACGCCAAGCACCGCCCGGCGCGGCAGGCGCCAGTTCCGCATCAGGCCGGCGAGAGGGAGCCTCCCCTCCGGCGCAGGCTTGATCAGGTGCGGCAGCACCACCAGGGAGACGATGAGCGCCGCGACGATCCCGGTCATGCTGTAGACGGCCAACTGTCTCTGACCGGGGAGGCTCGACAGCAGCATGACCCCGAAGGAGAGCAGCGTCGCCATCGCGCCGAACAGGACCGGGCGCGACACCTCCCCGGTGATGACGGCGGGATCCCTCCCCCCCTGCCGGCAGGAGAAGTAGATCATCATGGCGTATTCGTCCACGATGCCGAGCAGCACCCCGCCGAAGCCGAGCGTCACCGCGAAGAGCTGGGGCACCCAGAGAGCCATGGCTCCGGAGGCGATGGCCAGGATGGCGGAAGGGACCAGGAACACGAAGATCGCGCTCATGCTCCTCAGGAAGAACAGGTAAATGGCGAACACGGCGACGATGCTGAGCGTCAGGACCACGTAGAGGTCCCGCTTGATGGTCTCCGCGTTCACCAGCGTGTAGCGGTGACCCGAGACCACCGTGGCGTTCATTCCGGCGGGGACCGCGGCCGCGACGGCGGCGTCGATGCGGTCCAGAAGCACCCGGGAGCCGGCGGAGTCGGTCATAGATACCGAGGAGTCGACCATCAAGAGGGCGCTCCTGCCGTCGGCGGAGACAAAATGGTTCCGGACCAGCCGCATGTTCGGAATCAGGTTCAGAAAACGGAGCTTCTCCAGGGCCAGGTCGGAGAAGGAGAGCGGGTCGCTCTGGATCTTCCCCTTGAGCGCCCAGCCCGCGGGTGAGAGGAGCTGCTCGTAACCGTCCCTCAGCCGGCTTTGCACCTGGGCCGGGGTGCTGGCATCGGCCAAGAGGGCCAGGTCATCGTTGGTGCTGAGGCTCGGGAGCACGGCGCCGAGCCAGCTGAAGAACGAGCCGTCCAGGTCGGCGGGACCGGTGGTGACGAGGCCTATATCCGCGCTGCGCAGCTCCTGCGCCAGGGCGTCGGCTGCGGCTATCAGGGCCTCCGTATCCTCCGCCTCCCCCCCCTTCAGGGTGATCACCAGTTTCTTGGTGAAGGGGGCCAGCTGCATCAGGCGGAAGTCCTCGGCCACCGACGAACTGTCGTCCGGGAGCATCGCGACGATGTCCTCCTGGATCCGCAGCCTCGAGGTGGCGAAGAGGCTGAGCGCGATCACCAGCAGGGTGGCGCCGAAGAGGAGCCTGCGGCGCGCCGAGAAGTAGCGGTACAGCCGCTCGAACAGGGTGAAGGAGGGGACCGTCATCTAGAACAGGTCCGCCGGCAGCTGCTTGTTCACCATGGTGTTGACGAACCTGATCCGTGTGAAGTCGCCGTCTTTTTCATGCAACTCGACGCTGCGCACGTATCTGCCGTCGGCGCTGAAAGCGATCAGCAGGTGGTTCAGGAATCCGGCGGTCGCGGCCGAGCGCGGCTCCAGCCTGAGCGCCACCGGGGACTCCCCCAGGACGGCGATCCTGTACTCTTTCCTGAGCCAGGCGAAATCGGCCTTGGCCCAGGCGAAGAGCTGCTCGGATACCAGCTTCATGACCGGCTCCTGGCTGATGAGGAAATTCTCCGTGCGCCCGGTCCGCTCGTGCCAGCGCCTTCCTTTATCCCCCTTCAGGACGAACCCGGAGGCGACCGGAGCGGTCATCTCCCAGCGCAGCAGATCCGGCTTGCTGAAGTAGAAGCGCCCCTTGGAACTCATGACGGTCTTGAACATGCTCAGGTGCTTCTCCTGGACGAAGTCGCTGGAGAGGGTCCTGACCCCGCCCGCGGTCTTCTCCAGCGCCTCGAAAAGCGCGGGGGAGGCGGGGACCCCGCTCGCGGCGACGGGTCCGGCCGCGAAGAGAAGCAGGGCGGTTATGATAATGAAACGGGTCATGTCGTTGCTCCCATGAGAGAGTCCGGGCCGGCGACCCAGAGCTTGACGGTGCCGGAGGCGATGGTTTCCCCGGCGCGCTCTATCTCTCCCTCGGCTACCGCGAACCCCTCGAAGCTCCCGACGGTCCTGATGCGAACCAGCAGCCGCTCGCCCGCGCGGGCGCGCCCGGTTACCCGCAGCTTCCTGACGCCGACCAGAAAGCCTTTCGAGACCTCCTTCCCCTGCGAGACATCGTGATACCCCTTGATGACGGCGTACCCCTGGGCCAGCAGTTCGACCAGCGCCACCTCGTCCATGGTGCCGTCCGCATCGGTCAGGATGCCGTTCGCGGCGGGAACGGCCTCGATCAGGCCGTCATGGCCGCTGCAGGAGATCAGGGTCTCGACCAGCCGCATCGGCGCGCGATGGGGTATGAACCTTTCAGCCGGCATCGGCAGTTTCAGGCCGCCGATCATCGCCGCCCCGCCGCATGGCTTTTCGCCGCTCGACACGGGGGCACCGCTTTCCTCCTGGTGGACGGTCATTATCAGCGCCAGTAGACCGGCAGTTCGTCGAAGGTCTGGCTGGAGAACAGCAGCTTCCTGAATTTGACCAGGTCGTCGTGGAACACCCGCTTGTTGTCGTAGACCTCGAACTGCTCGTTGAGGATCCGGTAGATGCGGCCGGTCGCCGTTCCCAGCCCCTCAGCGTTTCGGAAGGAGAGCGCCTGGAGGTCGGTAAGCACCTCGAGCGTCAGGACATGCTTCGCGTTGCTGACGGACTTAAAGGCCTTGCGGGCCGCCACGGTCCCCATGCTGACCACGTCCTGGTTGGAGGCGTTGCAGGAGATGGAGTTGGTGGAGACCGGGTTGGCGAGCTGACGGTTCTCCGCGGTGGTGGAAGTGGCCAGGTACTGGGCCCCCATGAACCCCATGGTGAGCCCGAGGGTGCCGGGAATCAGGAACTCGGGGAGCCCCTCGTTCAGGTTCTTGTCCAGGAACTTGTTGATCCTGCGCTCCGAGAGGGTGCACAGGGTCGCCATCGCCATACAGAGCGAGTCCATGGCGAAACCGATGCTCTGACCGTGGAAATTGCCGCCGTGGATGACCTTCTTCTTCTCCGGGATGATGATCGGGTTGTCGTTGGAGGAGTTCGCCTCGATCTCCACCGTCCTGGTCGCGGCCTCGATGGTCTCCAGGACCGGGGCGAGGATCTGAGGCGTGCAGCGGATGGAGTAGACGTCCTGCACGTTGATGCTGGTCTCGTACACCGGCCCGTCGGTCTCGTGCCCGCGGATCTGCTCGTGCATGTCCTTTCTCAGGGTGATGTTCCTCGATCCGGCGTACAGGTTGCGGATGGTCTCGGCCACCGCCAGCTGCCCCGGGTGCGGCTTGACCAGATGCAGGTCCTCGTCGAAGGCATCGTCGATGCCGCCGAAGATCTCCAGCGCGAAGGCGCCGGTAACGCAGCTCAGGCGAAGCAGCTTCTTGGCGCCGAACAGGGCGAAGGCGGCCAGCGCCGTCATGGCGCTGGTGCCGTTCATGAGGGCGATTCCCTCCTTGAAGCTCAGCACCATCGGCGTTATCCCCAGCTCGGAGAAGAGCTCCGCCGTTTCGTGCAGTTCGTCGCGGTAGTACGACTTCCCCTCGCCGATGATGGTAAGGGAGAGGTGCGCCAGGTGGATCAGGTCCCCCGAGGCGCCGACCGAGCCGCATTCCGGGATGTAAGGTGCGATGCCCCGGTTCACCATCTCTTTCATGAATTCCAGCAGCTCGACCCGTACCCCGGAATAACCCTTCACCAGCGTATTCAGGCGCACCGCCATGATGGCGGTAGCCACGTACGGCTTGAGCGGATCGCCGAGCCCAGCGGCGTGGCTCTTGATCAGGTTTACCTGGAGCGCCTCGATCTCGGCGTCGCCGATGATCTTGTTGCACATCGGGCCGAACGAGGTGTTCACCCCGTAGATGATGCGGCGGGCGGCGACCTCCTCCTCGAGGAAGCTGCGGCTGGCGCGGCAGCGCAGCACGGCCGCCGGGTCGAGCGCGACCTGCTTGTCTCCGATGCCGATGGCTACGATATCTTCCACGGTAAGGTCGCTACCGTTGAGCGTTACGATGGGGCGTTCTGACATGAGGTATTCCTTTTTCAAGTAGTCTGTTGGCGCGGCTTTAGCCGCAAATTGATACGTGATCGCGCCTTGCCGGGGCGCTACACCACGCGCCTGTCGAAGAAGACGACCGGCTTTCGCTTGTCTTCCCGAAGCGTCACACGCAGCACCTCTTCGGGCGGCACGATCACCACCTCGGGCCTGACCCGGATGGCGGCGGCGATCCGCTCGACGACCTGCGAGGCGTCAAGCGAAGGGTCGGCCGAGCCGACCACTACCCTTATCCGGTCCGAAAGGGCGAACTCGCTCTCCGCCTCTATGTAATAGCCGGATACCCCTTGCATCCCCTGCAGCACCAGGGCTATCGCGGGGGGGTAAACGGTGGTGCCGCGGATCTTGAGCATCTGGGATTTGCGTCCCACGATCGGCCCCATCCGCGGGGTGTTCCTGCCGCAGGGGCAGGGCGCGTCGTCGAGAGAGGCGATGTCCCCGGTGCGGAAGCGGATCAGCGGCATGCCGCCGGTCCCAAGCGGGGTCGCCACCACCTCGCCCGGGCTGCCGTTTGGTACCGGGTCCCCTTTCTCGTCGACGATCTCCACCGCGACCAGGTCGGGGTGCAGGTGCCCGCCCAGGCCGGCGCCGCAGTCGGTGAAGGAGGTCGCCATCTCGGTGCTGGCGTAGGTGCCGAAGACCTGGCAGCGCCACCCTTGTACCAGACGCTCCCCGAGGGGCGACAGCGAGAAGTCGCTGCGGCGGATCGGCTCTCCGATGCAGACCAGCCGGGCGACGCCGAGCCCTGCCGGGTCGATCCCCTCCTGCCGCAGCTTTTCCGCGACCGCCAGCAGCAGGGAGGGAACCCCCACGATGGCGCTGGGCCGGCAGGTCCTGATCAGCTCCATGAGGAGCCCAGCACTGCTCGATCCGCCGCGGATGACCGTGGCGCCGATCCGGGTGAGCCCGAGGAAATAGGCGAGTCCCGCCATGAAGCAGCGGTCCATGGCAGCAGCCACCAGCACCCGGTCCTCCCGGGTAATGCCGACGCCGCGAAAGGAGAGTTCTTCGTTGTAGGCGAGCCTGTCGAGATCCCCTGCGCTCTGCAGCATGGCGACCGATTTTCCGGTGGTGCCGGAGGTGAGGCAAAAATCGACGATCTCGTCCTGCGGGAGCGCCAGGAACTCGGCGTGGCAGCTTTCCAGATCCCCCTTTTCGGTGAAGGGGAGCCGCGCCAGATCGCCTCTCCCCTGCAACTCCTCCGGGACGATCCCGATCCGGGCGAACATGCGACGGTAGAAAGGGGAGTGCGCGGCGCAGTGGCGGATATGGCGGCGCAACAGTTCGTCCTGCCGCTGAGCGATCAGCGCGGCGTCGGCAAGCGCCAGCCTGGCGCCCGCGAGCGCGTCGTACCTGCCGTCTTGCGAGGCTGTCATGATTCTCCCTGCATCTCTTTCAAGGCGTGCGCCATCCGTTCCCGCACCTCCTTGCGCAGTGCGACATGCCCCGAATTACCGGGAAAATCGGCGGGGTCAAGCGGCGGGAGCGCCTTCAGCCGCACCCTTGCCGGATGCAGAGAGAAGCGTCCCGGCGGCAGCAGGGTATCGGTGCCGGTGATACAGAGAGGGACGATCGGCACCCCGGTCTCCCTGGCCAGACGGAACGCCCCGGTGTAAAAGGGCTGCAGTGCGCCGGTCTTGCTGCGATGCCCTTCCGGAAAGAAGAGCACCACCCCTTGATGCGCGAACGACCCGTTGGCGGTGCGGATCACCTCGTTCCAGTCGCCCTGCTCCACATCGAGGTAGCTGGCCAGCCTCATGAAGAGGGTGTACCAGTACATCTTGAAGGGCCACGCTCCCACCGCGAAGATGATGTCGTGAAAGGGGAGAGCCGCCATGAAATAGCTGTCGAAAAAAGAGAGATGGTTCACCACCAGGATGCAGGGGCGCTTGATCTCCTCGAACCCTTCGCCCCGGAAACGGACCCAGGGGGAGACGATGACGATCAGGCCGTAGCCGTGGATGCTGATCAGGTGCCTCACGATCCGCCCCATGTCCCAGCGGGTGACCAGCTTCCAGATGGCGATGCAAAAGGGGGAAGCGAGGATGCCCGCCACGATCCAGAGCGTCATCAGGGGATAGAAGGCGAGGTTCAGCAAAAACGCCTGGAACCGCTTCCCTTTTCTGGTTTCGACCTGGTTGCGCTGCTTGCCGAAACGTGAGACCACTTGCCTAACCTGCTTCCGACTGGCGTTTTTTCGCGATCACGAAGCTGTGGATGTCGCCCAGGGTGCGGATCTTGCGGATGGCTTCTTCCTCGCGGATCTTGATGCCGAACGCGGTCTCGAGCACGATGACCAGGTCCACCACGTCCAGACTGTCCAGCCCCATATCTTCAAAAAGAGCGGTCTCCGGGGTCATGGCCCCCAGATCGAACTCGAATTCCTCCGCAAGAGAGCTGTTGATGAGCTCTACGATTTCCTGATCGGTCATTACTGGTATCTCCTTAAAATTATGGATGAATTTACGCCACCCAAGGCGAAGTTGTTTTTCATTATGGTCTCTACCCGCAGCTCTTCGACCTCTCGCTGGTGCAGAACGCCTGCACAGAGAGGATCGACGTTGTCCAGGTTCAAGGTGGGAATCAGGAGCCCCCGGCGCATCATGCCGACGCAGGCCGCAAGCTCCAGGGCGCCGCTGGCCGCCATGGTGTGTCCCAGGTGCCCCTTCAGGCTGCTGGTAGGGGTCAGGGATCCGAAGATCTCGGCAATCGCCGCACACTCCGCGATATCGCCCTGCTCGGTCGCCGTGGCATGGGCATTGACGTAATCGACCTGGCCCGGCTCCACCCCGGCGTCGGCCAGTGCCTGGCGCATGCACTCCGCGATGCAGGCGGCGTCGGGGTTGGCGATGCTCCCGGGGTCCGAGTTGGTGGCGAATCCTGTTATCTCCGCGAGTATCTCGGCGCCGCGCGCCAGGGCCGAATCGAGCGACTCGAGGAGCAGTATCCCGCTCCCCTCCCCGCAGACGATGCCGTCGCGATCCCTGTCAAAGGGGCGCGGGGTGCTGGCCGGGGAGTCGTTGAACGCGGTCGACGCGGCATTGATGACGTCGAAGGTCCCGGAGGTGAGCGGGTGGAATTCATCCGCCCCTCCGGCCAGCATGAAGTCCTGCTTCCCCAGGCCGATCATCTCGGCCGCATACCCTATCGCGTGGCTACTGGTGGAGCAGGCGGCGGAAGGCGCCAGGATCCGTCCGGTGACGCCCAGTACCTGCGCCACGTTCGAGGCGCAACTGTGGTTCATGATGTGAAAGAAGAGCGTCGACTTCATCCTCTCCAGGCTGTTGTCGGCCGTGAAATCCTTGAAGAACTCCTCCATGGTCTGCGGGCTGCCGGTGGTCGAGCCGATGGAGACCCCCAGCCGCCCCCCGCCAAGCTGCTCCTCGCCGAGCCCCGCCATGGCGGCCGCATCCTGCGAGGCGAGGGTGGCGAAAACGGACATGCTCGACATGGAGCGCCGGAATTTGCGCGGAATCTCCATGGCGTCCACCCCGACGGCCAAGGCCGCCACCCGCGTCCGCATGCCGGTTATATCCGCCAGAGCCGGAACCCGGACCACCCCGCTTCGCCCGGCGGCCAGGGAATCCATCAGCCCCTCGATGCCGCGGCCGAAGGGGGATACCGTCCCGATCCCGGTGATGACAACCCTTCTCAACAACATGCCTTAAGCTCCTTTTTCATCAGGTCGTGCCCGAGCACCGTCCCGCAGGCGAGCAGACCGGAAAGCATGGCCCCCATCAAGCCGGGGGCTACCACCGCCTGCCCGGCGAGGAAGACCCCCGGTATCCTTGTGGTCGGGTGCGGGTTGTACTGCCCGACCATGTGTTTGACCCCGTAAAGCCCCCCAAGCGGGCTGCAGAAGTCCCGGATGGTGAGCGGCGTGGACCCCTCGACGAAACGCAGATTGCCGGAAAGGTCGGGATAGGCCCGCTCGATCCGGTTCTGCATCGTCTCCAGGGCATGCGCCTTGAAACGTCTGTACCCTTCGGGGCGGCTGCCGGTACGGGAGTCCTCCCAGGCGGCCGTCTCGCTGAGAAGCGCGGGACAGATCCCGATCAGGCCGGCCGGCTCGTCACCCCCCGCGCGATAGGCCGCGCTCAGGTAGAGCGGAGCGGCCCCGATCCCCCTCCTGCCCAGTTCACGCATGCACCCGGTGTCCGGAAGCAGGAACCTGTTGGCTCCGGCGAGCGAGGCAACGGGGTTTTCGGAAACGGCGAAGCACAAAAACGCGGAGACGGTATCCTCCAGGCCGGCCAGGCGCTTGCGGTACGCCGGGCGGAAGCTCCCCGCGGGCGCCAGTTCCAGGAGAATCCGGGGGTGGACCGTCGCGATCAGGGCCTTGCAGTCAAGGATCGATCCGTCAGCCAGCCGCACGCCGGAAAGCTCCCCCCCCGCGGCGACCTCGATCCCGGTCGCCTCGCTGGAACAAAGGACGTCCACCCCGAGCTCGGCGAGCCTGGCATCGAAGGCGCTCACCAGGCTCAAGCCGCCGCCTCGTATGCCGCGCACCGACTCGTAGTAGCTGCCGACTATCAGCGCGTGCTGCGCGAACGACACCTCCTCGCTCGCCACGCCGTATAAAAGGCAGTGCATGGACAGCAAGCTTTTCAGCAGCTCGTTTCCGGTCAACGCGTCGAGCGTTTCCCTTAGCGTGGCGCCGAGCACCCTGTGCATGGCGGATTTCTGAATGACCTCCGCATCGAGGTTCAGGTACGGCATGCCGGCACAGGTGGAACGGACCTGCCCGAGATACCCGTCAATAGCGGCGCGCTCGCCGGGGAACGCCATGCAAAGCTTCTCCCGGAGGTTGGCATAGCCGATCGGCATCTTGAAATCGAAGCCGGGATTCTCGCAGCGGAACAGGTCGAACCCCTCTTCGTCAAAGGGGAAGCTGGTTATCCGGTCGGAGATGCCGAGATGGCGCAGACAGATGTCGAGCGGCTCTCCGACGCCGAGCCCCCCGGTGTAGTGAAAGCCGGTATCGAAATGCACCCCACGACGCGAAAAGCCGCGCAAGAGCGGCGCGGTACGGTCAGCCTTTTCCAAGAGCGCCACATGGTGGCCGTTTTGCGCGAGGGTGATGGCCGAGGTGATGCCGGAGACACCGGCGCCGATGACCACGAAGTCGTACTTCAACCGGCGAACCTCAAAACCAGGCAGGAGTTGGTCCCGCCAAAGCCGGCCGAGTTGCAAAGGACGTGCTCCGGAGCCCGGCCGACCGGTTCGGTGATGATGTTCAGGGCTGCCGAGAACTCGTCCGGTTCGCCGAAGTTGACGTTGGGGGCGATGAACCCCTGCGCCGCCATGATGGTCGAGTAGACCACCTGGGAGGCCCCCGACATCCAGAGCTCGTGGCCGGTCATCGATTTCAGGGAGGAGACGGGGGGGGTGCGCGGCCCGAACACGGCCGAGATGTTGCGCGCCTCGGCCGCGTCCCCGGCCGGGGTCGAGGTGGCGTGGGCGCAGATGTAGTCGATGTCGTGCTCCTTTATTCCCGCCAGTGAAATCGCCTTGCGCATGGCCCGCTGCAGCCCGTCCCGGCTCGGAACCGAGATGTGGTTTCCGTCCGAGGAGAAGGCGTATCCCCCGATCTCGCCCAGGATGACCGCGCCTCTTGCCTGCGCCAGGTCGTAGCGCTCCAGCACCACCGCCGCCGCGCCGCCGCTTGGGACCAGGCCGTCGCGTCCGGCGTCGAAGGGGCGCGAGGCGCGGGTCGGGTCGTCCACCCTGGTCGAGAAGGCGCCGAGGGCGTCGAAGCTGCACATCGATTCCCAGTTGATCTCCTGGGCTCCCCCGCAGATCACCCTCTCCTGCCGCCCGAAGGCGATCAGGTCCGCAGCCTGTCCGATGGCGTGGCCGCCGCTGGAGCAGGCGGAGCTGATGGTCCAGCAGGCGCCGCCGGTCTTGAAGAGGGTGTTCAGGTTCATGGTGATGCAGGAGGTCATGGAGCGAAAGACGTGGCCGCTCCCGATCAGCTTGGTTTCGCCGCGCTCCCTGAGGAAGTCGACCTGCTCGATGGCCGCGATGCAGCTGGAATCGCAACCGAAGATCAGGCCGGTTTCCGGATTTTGCACCAGATCGTCGGAGAGCCCGGACATGGAGAGCGCGTCGAAGGCGGCGGCGTGGGCCTGCACGGCGAAATCCGGCATGGTCTTGCACTGCTTCTTCGACAGGAGGGCCCGCTGGTCGAAGCCCGCGATGGCCCCGGTCAGGGGACTCCGGAAGCCGAGCCTGCCGCGCTCCTCGTCGATCACGATCCCCGAGCGCCCCGCCCTCAACGCCTGTCCCACGGCTTCGACGGTATGCCCCAGGCAGGAAACGATCCCTATTCCGGTAATTGCGACTCTATGCACGGGTACCTCGCGTGAAAAGACAGGTGCTCGTTGGAGGAAAAATCCGGCGGCGGGGAGATGATCCTTGCGTTCCCCTGCCCGGCTACATGTACGCGCCGCCGTTCACCGATATCACCTGCCCGGTGATGTAGGACGCCTTGTCCGAGCAGAGGAAAGCGACCACCTCCGCTACCTCCGTCGGCGTCCCGACCCGTCCCATCGGTATCATGGGAAGTATCTTGTCCATCGGCAGGCCGTCGATCATCTCGGTCTGGATGAACCCGGGCGACACCGCGTTCACCAGTATCTTCCGCTTGGCCGTTTCGGCGGCCAGCGATTTGGTCGCCGCGATCAGCCCCCCCTTGGCGGCCGAGTAGTTCACCTGTCCCGGCATGCCGCTTTGCCCGGAGGTGGAGACGATGTTTATCACCCTCCCCCCCCTTTTCTTGAGCATGCCGACCAGAACCAGCTTGGTGACCAGGAAAAACCCGTCCAGGTGCACGGAGAGCACGTCCTTCCATTCCCCCTCCCCCATCCAGACCATGAGGGTATCCTTGGCGAAGCCGGCGTTGTTCACCAGTACGTGAGGAGAATCCCGCTCAAGAAGCGGGCCGAGCGCATCCTTAACCGCCGCCGGATCCGAGACATCGAAAGGGAGCAGCCGGCAGGATCTTCCCATTTCCTCGATCCGCCCGGCAACGGCGGCCGCGGCGTCATGGTCGGACCGGTAATTGAGCCAGATATCGTAGCCGTCGCGAGCCAGCAGAAGGGCAATAGCCGCGCCGATCCCCTTGCTCGCTCCGGTTATTAAAGCTGTCTTTTGTTCATCCATTTGATCCATCCTTTGGACAAATAAGGTTAAATACATATGAATGTAAAGGACCTTTATACAAGAATTTGCAGATTCGGGCAAGATCCAAATCCCTTCTGGATGTAAGGAGCAGGGACGCGGCCCACCTTCTATCTCCCTCATTCTAAAGCAAACGCTAAGACAGCTGCTGCCGGCAAAACTTCAAATTAGATCTGTATAATAATGCAAGGTTCATTGCCATCACTGCACGACACACTGCCGCCCGGGATGGATATCAACCGATGCCTTGCAAGTTCCTGCACGATATCGAGTGCATCGCCGTTAAATTTCAAACTATTGAGCGATGCGACTTCCCAAACGGAAAGAGCCCTGATTTCTCAGGGCTCTTTCCGTTCATCCGGCTGTTGTTCATTTTGGAGCGGTGCGGCGCCGCGAGCTTTTCACGGTTACCACCTGCCGGGGCCTTGGCCAATCCTGGCAAGGCGTTACCGGGCGGGGAGGAAGTCGATGGGATACAGGATGGTCGTCCTGGGCACCCCCTCCTTGGCCCCGAAGTTGAACTTCTTGACCCTCTCCACGATCTGGGCCGAGAATTCGGGCGCGTTCATGTTGCTGGACTCCACCGCGCAGGCGGAGACCGCCCCGCCCGGTTCTATGGTGATCCTCAGCACCATCTTCCCGCCCAGGGTCGGATCCTTGCGCAACTCCGTGTTGTAAATGCGGTAGAGCGCGGCCTTGTAACGGTCGAACAGGATCTGGATCTCCTCGTCGGTGCGGGCCGGGCCGGTTCGGGAGCTGAGCGGCTTCCCCTCCTTCGCCCCCGTGCCTGCGATGGCGCTCTTGACCTGGGTAAAGCCTGCGCCCGAGCGGCCGATTCTAGCGTTGCCGTTCCCGCCGCTGCCGGCGATCCGGCCGATTGCAGCATTCCCGATCCCGCCGCTGCCGACATTGCGACTGACCGCGGCATTGCCTATCCCCCCGCTGGACCCTCCCCCCGCCTGCATCGCCACCAGGGAGCGGCTCGCCACTGCCTCCCCGGCCGCATGCGTGGCGGCGGCGCTCAGTCGGGCCTCGCTCCCGAGCCTTGGGACCGGAGTCTCGTCGAGCAGGTCTTTGAAACTGTTCTTGAACGCCAGGACCCCGGTGCTTTCGGCTTTCCTGGGTGCGGCCGCCTGTTCGGGCGCCGCCGCTCTGGGCTGTTCCTTGGTCGGCTTCTCCCGGCTCTTGTCCGTCTGCTTTTTCTCTTCCTTTTCCCCCGTCTCTTCCTTTTTCTCTTCATTGCGCTTTTTAACCGGCTCCGGCTTCGCCTGTTCCTTCTTGACCAGCATGGCCAGGCGCTTGGGAATCTCGACGGGCGCCGACCGGTCCGGTTCCGGCAATTCCAGAAAGGGGAGTAGAGCGCCCAGGGAAAGGCTCAGGATCATCGAGATGAGCATGGCGAAGCGGTAGCGTCTCTCGCTCTCGCCGTCACTGCTCCAAGGCATGATCATCTGTCGATAGGGGAGCTGCGAAACCTCCCGTTCTATGACCAGCTCGTCAATGCGCCGCTCCTCGCGGGCATGTGCCTGGCGTACTTCTTCATCCAGGTAGTCCAGGTGTTCGAAACAGGCGAGGATCTCTCCCCTCAGGGCTTTCTGCCGCTCCAGGACGCCCCGGATCTCCCCCTCGAACGAGGCTATCCGTTCGCGCAACCCCCCTAGATGCCCGGCGGCGTCGCTCACGGGCAGACCTTCCCAAAAGAAGTCCGCCGCATCCAGTTCGCCCAGCAGGTCGATTGCATCGCAGACCTCCCGCAAGGCGTCGAAGCGCTGCCGATCGACATGAAATACCTCGGCCTCGGCTTCCGCAACGCTCAGCTCGCCTTTCAGCGCCTCAAGTTTTTTCCGAACTTGCCCGATCTGCGCGGTGAGCGGCTCCAGTTCTTGTTCCAGCAATGAAGTAGTCATATGTCCCCTCTGTTTGGCGAGGGTTTCTGGCTGACCGCCAGGGAAATTTTTCCGTATCCGGCGCCCGTGCAGGTCGTCATGACTTTCTTGAGCACCGTGAAGGGGATCGTCTTGTCCGCGAGGATGGTCACTTCCCTGCTTTCGACGGCCGCCCTGGTGGCCTTACCGATGACGCTCTGTTCAAGCTGCCTGAGCCGCCCGGAAACCCCGGCGATGAAGTCGTTCGGGGAGGCGAGCACTTCGGGCGTGGAGGCGACCGCCTCGCCCTGAACCAGAATGACGTCCGCGGCTACCAGGATCACCACCGTCTCCCTCGGCTTGGACTCCACCGTGGAATGAGGGAGCTTGATGGTCTTGGGGGCCTCCAGCACCTCGCTGGAACCCGAGTTGAACAGGAGGAAAAAGACCAGGATGGTGAAGACATCCATCAGCGAGGTCAGATTCAACCCCACCGGCTTTTTCTTCCTGCGCGCCATCCTTTTCATGCGCTTGCTCTCGATCATGGCGCGTCTCCAATCGATATCCCGGGGAAAAGGACCATTTCCTGGACGACGCCGCTCCCGGCTACCCGCACCTGCGCGCCGCGGACGGTGTCCATGATCTGAATCAGATGGTCGTAGGGGACCTTCGGTTCCATCAGGACCGTCGCATCCTCCTTTTCAGGGTAATCGCTCTTCAGATTGATGAGCATTTGCGAAAGTTTTTTCAGGTCGTACTGGTTGTCCTTTTTCGCGACCGCAGCCACGACCCGTGAACCGTTCGCCAGCTCGAACCCGGAGTCGCGGACGATCACCTCTATGCTGAAATTCGGCTTTGCCGCTGCTCCGCCGGCTGTGGTCGGCACGTTCAACTCCATGATCGTTATGCGTGAAAACACGGCGCTGATCAGCAGGAACGGGATCAGCACCACCATCAGATTCAGGAATGTGGTGATATCCAGTTCAGGCATTTCCTGCGGCCCTCTCTTGCGACGTCCGGCCATAGTCAGCTCCTCTAATACTGGTGCTTGGACGCACCGGTGATGCTGTTCAGCGCCTTGACCGACGCCATCTCGAGACTGTCCACGATCTGGCCTGCGGTCGTCGTCAACATGGCGTGCACGATCAACAGTGGAATAGCGATGATCAATCCGAATGCCGTGGTGTTCATGGCCACCGAGATGCTCGCGGAGAGGAGGTCGGCCTTCTCCGCGGGATTGGCATTGGCGACCGCGGTGAACGCCTGGATCAGGCCCATGATGGTGCCGAGCAGTCCGAGCAGGGTGGAGATGTTCGCGAACAGGGCGATGTAGGGGGTCCTCTTCTCCAACTGGGGGGTGATCTCCATCAGACTCTCTTCCATGGCGACCTCGATGTCCTGCCTACGACGCACCGCCCCCTGGACCGCCAGCCCCATGGAGAGCATTTGAGAGATGGCCGAGTCGTCGCTGCCGGTTATCTCCCGCGCCTTGTCGAAATCCCCCTCGGCCAGCACCGGTTGCACCTCGTTCCAGATGGCGCGGCTCGCGTCCCGGGTGCGTTTCAGGTACAACCAGCGCTCGACCCCGATCGCCGCGCCCGCCGCGCCCACCAGCAAAATGGGGTACATGAAAAACCCCCCTTCCAAGATAAACTTCACCATCGTGATCATGCTCTCTCCTTTTTCCGCCTTGATAAACCGCGTGTGCCCTGCCATTCCTCGATTGTTCGAATCCGCAAAAACCATGACGTCCGCACTGGCCGCTACATCGCCGGCCTCCTGAACCGCCCTAGTCCTTCTTCGCCGTGCTGACCTGGTAAAAATCCAGCCGGCGCAGGAAAACCTCCCGATCCACCGGCACATCGTCCTCATTCAACGCCCTGTTCAGGCTCGTCTCCACCCCCAGCACGGAACTCTTCCAGGGAACGATGAAGAGCGACTTGGGCGCTTCATCGTTACCGACTATCGCCATGCCGGTGACCATCTTCGCGCCCGGCTCACCTGAATCGCCTGAATCACCGGATCCATTCTCCTGCGCCGCGACCAAGGCTGCCGAAATCAGGACCAGACAGAGGCTGAAAACTAACTTTCTATACATGTGTGTTACTCCTTGCGGCGCTCCGCTTCATGCTTTGGGCCCGGAGATCCCGCTGACGCCGTCAAACCGGCCGGCTAACGCCCCGACCGGGCGCGCAGATCGGCAAGCCACAACTTCACCTGCTCGTCCTTGGGCATCGCCTTGCCGTAGCTCTCGTAATGTTCCAGGGCGCAGACCAAATCCTTCAGGTACAGGTCGCAGAGGATGCCGAGGTTCTTGTGGATCGGATGATATTCGGGAAAGGCCGCCAGCGACTTTTCATAGATCGCCCGCCCCTCGGCGAAACGTCCCGCCTTGCGCAACAGCAAGCCGTACTCGTGGCTCGCCAGCGGATGGCCGGGAATCAACTCCAGGGCTTTTTTCAGATGCCGTTCGGCCTGCTCCGGCTTGTTCATCCGTCCATAAGCGATGGCGAGGTTGATGTGGGGCGCGGTCGTTTCCGGCGGCTGCGCGATTACCTTTTCCAGCAACTCGATCGCCTTGTCATACCTCTCTTCCCCGATCAGGGCGCTCCCCTGATCGAAGTCCGCGCGCAACCCCGCATCCATGCCGGACGGTTCCGTGATAAGAAACCCTTCACGCCCGTCGCTGAAGCGCGCCACCACGGGTCCCGCCGGAAGGGAGGGGGCCGGCTCGACCGCCGCGGCGGGGGGTGTTTCGACAGGCCTCACTTGCCCCTTCCCCGCGCCGGCGCATCCTGCCAGCAGCCAGAGCCCCATCGCCAACGGCAGGCAGCCGGCGGCGGTCATCATCCGGGAAAAACTCCCGCGCTCTTTCCCCTTCGCTGCGTCTTCTTTCCGCGCTTCTTCCATGTTCTTCCCCCGGCTCGCGGCGGGACCGCTGCGGCCTGTTTCAAACGCTGACTCAGCCTGCTCGCCTCACCAACTCTCCCTCCCTCAAAGGGGAGGGATGGACCCGACCCCGGGAAGAGGGTCCGCCGCGCGTCCGGCGTCACCATCCTGCTCGACGGCCGCAGCCGGGGCAGGGTCCGCGGCAGGCATCTCCTCTTCGACCACCGGCGCCGGCGGCGGTGCAGGCCTTTCAACTTCGAACGCGAAGCTCTCCGGCGCGGCGACGATTTCACCGGGGATTTCCGGCTTGTCGTAGCGGGCGGGCACGAACCTGGCCAGTTTGGCCAGACTCTTGTCGATCCAGGGGTTGTAGATCCCCGCGGAGATCAGTTCGAGGTTCTTTTCGTGGATCTCGATGGCCTTTTCCTCGAAGGGATAGGCCTGTTCCTCGATCGCCAGCTCGTACTCCTGCATCTCCTGGGCGTTCAGGCCGTCCGGACGCTCCGACTCCGTCAGGGCCTTGCTGAAGTGGGCGTAGATCTCCGCGAGGTAGAAGGTCGCCGCGGCCGTGACCTCACCGACTTCATATTCCACGAGTTTGTTGAACGAGCGCATCGCCACCTTCATCTGCTCTTTCTTTTTGCCCAGGTTGGCCTCGAACGGTTTCACCAGCCGCACTTGCGCGAAGCGCTCGTAGGTCAGTTCGGCAAGCACCAGCGCCCCCTTCCCCGCCAGGTACCTGGTCCGCGGGGTGCGCGCCCGCCCGGCCGCCGCCTCGACGGCGACCATCTTCTCAAGCTCGTCCAGATAACCTTTCCGGTCGTTCTCCGCCTTCAGGATCTCGGCGACCTTGTTGCGCATTTCCAGGTTGATCTCGACCGGCTGCGGGAAGTAGCCGACGAACCGGCGGTACACCGCGAGGGCCTGCTTGTTGTCGCCGGCCTGCTGATGCAGTTCCGCCGCGAGCGTGAGAGCTCCTCTCCTCACCTCCTCGTCCCGGAATTCCCTCTCTACCCGTTCATACTCGTAAGCCGCGAGGGAAAGCTGCCCGTCTTCCCTGTAGACGTAGGCCATCTTCTTGGCGACTTCGGGCTGCAGCGCATGCCCGGGGAAGAGGTCCCGGAACCCGGCCAGGACGGCGGCCGCCGTTTTCCACTCCTTGAGCTGGATCAGTGCTACGGCGGCCTCGTATTCGGCGTTCACCCGGATCTTCGATGCGGCGGCCGCGCGGCCGACGCGCAGGAAGTGGTCCGCGGCGCCCCGATGATCCTTGAGGTCGTTGGCCTGCTCCCCCTGCTTGTAAATGGATGCGGCAAGGTTGTCGACGAAGCCCGGCCCGCTTTTGTCTTCCGCGGGGAGCAGGGCCAGAACCTTCCCGTAGGCGGTCTCGGCCTCGGCATAGCGCCGCAGCTCGTAGCTGGAATGGCCGACGGCGACCCAGGCCGAGCGGAGGACCTCCCGGTCCGCGCCCGGGAAGAGCTCGATGAGCCTGCGCGCGGCGGCAAGCGACTGCTCGTACTCCTTCATCTCGTACAGGTCGTCCGCCGCCGCCCCAAGGACGACCGCCGCCTTCTCGTGCTCCGGGAAGGTCTCGACGAACTTGAGCGAGCTGCGCACCGTTTCGGCCATGACGCCCCCCTTTTGCTCGGGAGCCGAGCCGCGCAGGTCCTCGCGATAGGCATAGATCGCGGCGTAGCCGGCGGCTGACGATTTATCATGCCCCGGATAGCCGTAGGCAGTCTTCTCGTATTCCAGCGCCGCCCTGGCGAAGGAGCGGTTTTCCAGCAGCAGTTCGGCCAACTGGTAGTTGATCGCCGGCGATTCGGCCTCTTTCGGGAAGGAGGCCAGGAAACCCTCGTACCAGTGCAGGGCCTCCCGCAGGTTGGCCGGCTTTTCCCCGGCATGCTGCGGGTCCTGATAGAGCGCGTGGTAATGGTAGGCGAGGTCGGTGAAGTTGGCTTTCAGAAAACCGAGAACGTCCGGGCGCGCGCCTGGTTCGAAATGTGTCCAGTATTCGGATTTCAGGCCGTAGTTCCTGGCGAATTCCTTCTTCGCCTCGATCACCAGGCTGGGGAAATCGCCCCCCATGTGGATTTCGATGACGCGCATGTGAAACTGCGGCGAGACCCGGTGAAAGGGATTCCGGCTGACAAAGGCGTTGTAGGAGGCCGCGGCGTCGCTGTAGCGACGTTTTTCGAAGTAGAATTCCCCCAGGTTACCGTAGGCGCGGTCCTCGTAGCTGCGCTTGCCGTTGGCGTCGAAGTAGTCCATCACGGATTCGGCGCCCCCAAGGTACGAGAAGCTCTGGCTGACGACCCGGAAGGTATCGTCGACGCGTTTTTGCTCCAGATCGTCATCGGTCCGGGCGAAGTCGTATCCCGCGGCGACCTTGTGGTCCAAAAGCGCGATGAAGCGGTGCAGCGCCTCGTCGTAGAGCTCCTGCTTGTAGAAGGTCCAGCCAAGCTTGTACAGGGCGAGTTCGAAGTAAGACGAAGCTTCGCCGATATTCACGATGCTTTTGTAGGCCTCCTCCGAGGCCAGGTACTGCTTGCGGATAAAGAAGTATTCGGCGCGCCGGAACTGCACCTCGTCGATGTAGCGGGACTGCGGGAAGTCGCGCACCAGCCGGTTCATGACCCCCATCGCCTCCTCGGTCTGTCCCAGCTCCTCGTAGGCACGCGACAGCTGGTAAAGCACCTGGTCGTTGCGCTCGTAGAGCGGGTAATCCGCCAGCAATTTCCTGTAAAGCCCGATCGCCTCCCGGGCCCCCGCCCTTTCGAGCTCCTCGTGACCTTCGGCAGGCTCGCCGGAAGCCTCCGTCGCACCTGTCATCGGAGCGTTCAGGGTCGCCCGTTTTTCGAAATCCGACTGCGACTCGGTCCGGGCCGATTGCGGGTCCTCGACCGCGCGGGCTGTGAGCTTCGGGCCCTGGACCCGTTCCGGCGCGGACGCTTTGATCCGCTCCCCGGCCGCCGGGGCGGCCAGGGAACCGTATTCCCTCTCGACCTTCAGGTCGGCGAGACGACGAATGGCCTCCGGAGTCAGCGCCGATGCGGGCGTTTCTTCCAGAAAGCGCCGGTAGCCCTCCATCGCCTTCTCAAGTCCGCCATCGATTGCCTCTTCCTTGATCTCGACCCGCATGTCGCGCAACTGGGCGATGGTTTCCCTGCCGCCGCCCGATCGGCATGCGGAAAGAAACAGCGGAATGGCGAGGGCTAAAAGCAGGTTTCGTTTCATTGGGCGGCACCCTTCTGATTCTGTGCCTTGGCGGCACGGTCATAACTGTCCGCTATGGCGAAACGCGCGGTAATCTGGAACTGCTCCAGCCGTTCGCGGCGCTTGGTCAGTTCGTTTACGGCCATGGTCTCCAGCAGGTTCCCCTGACGCGCCATCAGGACCGTCTCTTTCTCCTGGGCCGACGCGATCAGCGTGCGTTGGCGGCGGATCGCGTCGCCGTACCCTTCATAGCTCTGCGTTGCGGCCTGGCGGGTGCGGACGAAGGCGGCGTACTGTTTCTTCAACCGGTCCACCTCCTGGTTCAAATCGCGCAGGTCCTTGTAGGCATCGGTCAGGCGCCGGTCGTACTGCGTGGAGATGTTCCAGACCAGCACCCCCCGCAGGCGGGCGACCCGCTCCTCGACCTCGGGCGCCGCCGCGCCGTTCGCCGCCAGCGCCTGTTCCAGGCGTGCGATCTGCTCCGAAACGACCCTCTCCCCGGCGGTCGCCAGGTAATCGGGGCGAGGCGCGGTCAGCATGGCGTGCAGGCGCTTTTCGATCAGGTCCCGTTGCTCCAGGCGCAGGCGTATCCGGGAGTCGAGCTGCCGGAATGCCAGGTCGATCTCGGGAAGAAGCGGCTGGTAATAGGCGCGGCGCCGTTCTATGACATCCTCGAACGCATCCAGATCCCCTTCCCACGCCGCAAGCTTCTTGCGCAGTTCGTTCAGGTCAAGGTAGTTCTTGAGGGATTCCTGGAAATCGTGCGAAGCCATCAGTTCGAGCAGGTAGTAGGTCTCGGGCGTTTCCGGCAGATTGCGCAGCTTGACGACCCAGTCGGAGTCCTGTTTCAGCTCTTCCCGCGCCAGTGCCTGAAGAAATTTCCCTTCCCGGACCGACTCTATGGACGCGCCGAGCCTGTCGACTTCCCGGCCGAAGGACTCCAGGGCCTCCCCGTACAGCAGCGCCGCCCGCCCGTGGACGCTCAGTTTCCCGTAGGCGTACGGCACGGCGAGCAGGGCCTCCTGAACCGCGGGATCGGTGACCTCGCGTCGGGCCAGGATGCTCCAGGGCACCAGCGCCCTTTCGAAGAGACCCTGGGAGGCATCCGCCCACCCCGAGCCGAGAAGGGCCCGGTTGGAGAAAGGGCCGCTCAAGCGCACCCGATCAAGGACCAGCTTGGCGTTCTCGCCGGCATTTTCATCCAGGAGCTTGTAGCCCAGGACCAGGTTCGACTTGTCCTTGATCGCCAGGGTGGACCGGCTGTCGCTGAGGATCTGCCCGGTACGGTCGAGTGACTCTCGCCCATTCTGCTCCTTCCCCTCTTTCAGCAACGCGATCCCCAGGTTGTAGCCGGCGAACCCTTCCAGCCCCTTGGCGCTGCGCAGCTCTTTGAAAACGGGTGCGGCCTCGGCGAACCGGCCGTTCGCCATGAGGATCTGCCCGCGCAGGAATGCCAGGTCGTCGCGGATCGAGGCGGGAACCGTCCCGCGGATCCGCTCCAGGGCATGGAGGGCGTTTTCCGGTTGATCTTTCTGGAAGTAGAGCCGCGCCAGCCGGTAAACCGCTTCATTGCGCACCGGCTCCTCCACGTTTCCCTCGATGACCGCGCTGATTGCCCGCCCGGCCCGGTGGTGCATCCGATAGGCCAGCTCGAAATCGCCGACGGCGAATTCCGCATGGCCGACATGATGATAGAGCGTGTCGAGCGCTGGTTCATCGACGCCGCGGTACTGCCCCAGTTCGGTGTCGAGCCGGGCGACGGCCTGAAACCAGTTCCCCTGGAAGGCGTGATAGAGCGCCTCGCCGAAGTAGACATCCTTCAGGCCGTTGGGAGCGTAGCTGCCGGCGGCCGATGCGGAGGTCGCGAACAACAGGCAAACCAGTATGAGAATCGATCTGGGCATGGACTACCATTCCTTCAAGGTGACGGTTTTACTGCCGATTCCGGTGCCGGCCAGGACGACCCCGACGAGCCTGGGTTCGATGTCCTTGGTGACGGTAAAGCTCTCGACCTTCTGGAAATCCGAGCCTCCCTCGGTTTTCCCGATCACGGTCACCCGCAGCGCGTGCTCGCCGGTTCTGACGTTGCCGACATAGATGCGCTGCACCCCCCCTTTTTGCAGGGCCTCAAGCTCCTTGAACATGTAGAGGTGATGAGCGACCGATTTGCCGTCCAGCTCGATGGTGACGGCATCCAGCCGGAACTTTTCCCCCTCGGCCATGGAGACGAAGATCGCGATCTGGGTGTCGGAGGGGTACAGCAGCTTCTCTTCAAGCTGGTTCAGTTCCGCCGCAATGGAGAGGACATCGGTCTTGATTTCCTGCACTTGCTCATCCAGGCCCTTTACCTGTTCCTTGGAGGCTTCCTGCGCATAAGCGGGGAGGATCAACCAGAATGCCGTAATCCCTAAGACGATCAGCTTGGTAATTTTGGACATGTTTGCCACCTATGGTTAGTTGTGCCGTCCTTCCTAAAGCAGATAGCCCGTTTTCTGCATCTTCTTGCGTTGGGCAAGCTGCCGCAGCGTCAGTTCAAAACGCTCCTTCGCGGCTGAAAGGTGGGCTTCCTTGCTGCAGGTCCGCTTTGATTCGCTCGATTCTTGCGCCTGGATGTGCTGCTGTTCATGGATGTGCTGCTGTTCATGGATATGCTGCTCTCCGTTGTGCATTTTCGTTCTCCTGTTTCGGGATTATGCCCGCCTTCAACGTGCGAGCTCTGTACTTCGGTTTCCGGATGAAGTCGTTCAAGTGAAGCGGATCAATATAGCTACATCTTCCCGACGATATTGATGAACACCCCCTGATGTCTGTAATCCAGGTCGGTCAGGTCGTCGGAGAAGTCGCTGAAGTTGTAGCCGACGCCGACCTTGGCGTGGTTGCCTAGCTGCCGGTATAGCCCCAGCAGCGCACCGTGACGCCGTTCCCGGGCGTCCGGCAGGTCGAGCCGCCGCCCCTCGATCAGGGCGTCCCAGCCGTGGAGGAAGTGCCAATCGGCCCGCGCCACGAGGAGGTGGGCGCGACTGTTGAAAAACTGCTTGGCATCCCGGTCCGGGCTCACCTCCCCCTGGCGGTAGGCGTACTTGCCCCCCACGGTCCACCTTTGCGTCAGGTCGTAGGTGGCGTCCGCGGCCCAGATATGGCTGCGCTGGATCGGGCCGGCTGCGGCCGTGCCGGCGGCGCTGTAAAGGCCGGCCGACTGCTCGGGTGCCGGGGCGTTGTAGAAGTAGGTGTACTTCAACAGTGCGTTCAGGCGGTCGAATCGAACGGGGCGGTAGGCGTACCCCATGACCGCTTCCGTATAGTTGCCGTCGAAGGATTGCCCCAGCGAACTCTCGCTCCGGGAATAGTTGAACTTGCCGATGAGCCGCCAGTCCGGGGATAACTGGTACTTGAAGTTGTTCTTCAAAAGCCAGGTGGTCCTTCTGGAGCTGCCGGCGTCCGGCTGTTCGGCGTCGTCCTGGCGGTATTCCACGGCGCTGGCGATCTTCAGCTTTTCGAAGCCGTAGCCGACACTCGCGCCCACCGCCTTTCTCTCGAGCTCGGCCCCGGTCCGGAAATCCTTGAGCGTGCCGAAATCCAGATTGGCGCCGAGGTTGAGACGGTCGGACGGCGCGAGCCTGACTCCGGTGGAATGCATCAGGCCGGTCGGCACGTCGCCGTGGGTATAGCGCTCTTCCAGGTAGATGCTCGCGCTGTCGGAAAACCGGGTACGGAAACCGGAAGCCATGTTCCCCTTCCTGGCGCGAAGGCCGTTGTCCGTGCGCTCGTTCTCGAGGGCGTAGTTGAGGTAGAGGGTGGTCCGGTCCGAATAGAGGTACTCGGTTCCGAGTCGCCCCCCCTCCCCGAGATCGCCCTCCGATACTTCGCCGGTGACGTTGAAGCGGTCGGTCACGCGGTAACTTCCGCCGACGCCGATCCGGCCGTTCTCCTCGCGGTTCTTGTTGGTCTGCAGAGACTGCTGCACGAAAAGGTAGGAACTCCAGCGCGCCCGGGATTCGTACAGCAGTCGGGCCAGCAGATCGGTGCGGTCCCCCTCTTCCTGCGTCGCGGGCACCACCTCGGAGTCGTCCTCGCGGCTGTCGTAACGGAGGCCGGAGCTGAGTTTCCAATGCTCGCCCAGCCGGTAGGCGAGATCCAGTTCGCCGGCCGTCGTCGTCAGGCCCCGGCGCTGCTCCGTGCGGTCGGCCTTGAGGCTCGCGTCCAGCCGACAGGGGGAAGGTCGCCGTCCCGCCGTACTGGGTCAGATCCCGGTCGGCGGCCAGACCGGGCGCCGAGTAGCCCGCTTCCAGGTCCTGGAGGTAGAAGGTGACCCGGCCCCGCCCCTTAGGGAAAAAATCCTTGAGGCCGATGCCGGCGTCGAGGCGATAGCCAAGGGCCTTGGAGCCGTCCGGGATTTCCGGCGTAGCGAAGGCGTAACCGCCGTCCCGGGAGATCGTGGTGAGCATCCCCGAACCCTCGCTTCTCCCCGCTTCCAGCTTGATCCAGGATTCAGAGGACTTGCGGATGGTCACATCCGCCGCGTGCAGCTTGCTTTCCCCCCCCGCGTCCCGCTGGTCGGCCGCGGTCAGGCCGAGCTTTAGGTAGTCGTTGAACCAGTAGTGCGCCCGCCCCCCCGTCGCCAGCTTGTCCATGTCGTTCAGGTCGGGGGTGAATTCGTAGCGCACCACCAGGAAGACCGCATGCCCGCTGAGCGAATCGCTGTGCACCTCCATGCCGTCGTCCGCCGTGGCGGGAAGCGGCTTGGACAACAGGAGGCGGCCCTGCAGGTAGTCGATGTCGTAATCGACCGACGGCGTCAGGTTCTTCACGCTCAAGACCAGGCCCGAGTCCTTGTCGCGGATCTCGATGCGCACCCGCTCGGAACCCTCGAGAACGTCCTGCAGGCGCAGGAAGTAGAGCGATCCGCTGGTCCCCCGGAATTCGTCGCGGCCGGCTATGGTGCCCGGTTCGGCGGCGAACCCGTCGGCCATGAAGCGCTGCTCGCCGAAGCTTGTGGCTTCCCGGGTCTGGTAGTGCAGGTTGGCGCCGTACAGGCCGCGGTCGACGTGGGCCAGGGCGTTGTCCAGGTAGCCGATCTTGAAATTGCCCCAGAGCCCGTAGTTTCTCTCCTTCTGCAGGCGCAGGTAGAACTTCCCCAGGGTCGGCGCATCCTCGGCAACGGTGCCGTCGTCCCCGTAGGTCGGCATGTGGTGGTCCGGGTCGATGCGCCGGAACAGGGCCTCCGGCGACTTGTCCATGAAATTCGAGAAGATCTCGTTCAGCGGACCTTCCCGCGTGTCGGCGCTGGCGGTCAACCCCCAGCCGTCGCCGAACTTCCCCTTGGTGTAGAAAGCCAGGCGCCCCCGGAGGTCGAGGTCGTTGCCGTATTGCGGCCGGTCCGGCGCGACCAGTTCGGCCGGGCCGCTGGTCTTGTTGGCCGAGAGGGTCAGGTCGGCGATCCCCACGGTGAACCAGTCGCTCTTCTTCAACGCCAGGTCGCGCAGGAACAGCTCGCCGTTGCCGGATTGGTTCAGGACGGCGATCTCGACGGTATGCATGCCGTCCGGCAGGATTTCCTGCGCGACGAAGCGCCCCTCCTTGTCCACCGGCACGCCGTAGCCCGCCAGCCAGACGCCGTGTCCGGCCGGGATGGAAGTCCCGTGAGCCTGCACCGTGCCCCCCCGCAGGGGGATATTCCGGCTGGCGATGCGGCTCTCGCCATAGCCCGCCAGGAGCTCCTCCCGCGCATCCGCCGCGGCGACCGCCGGATCGATCTCGTCAACCACCCAGAGGGGCTGGGCCGTCGTCTCGTCGAAATGCCCCTTCGCGTCGTACACCCGCGCCAGGTATTTCAGGCGGCGTCCCGGCTGCGCATGGGAATCGAAACTCGGTTGCCACTGCGCCATGCCGCTGGCGTCCATCTCGATGACGGCGAAAGGGAGATCGCGTTCCGACTGCTTTTCGTCGAAGATCCTGACCTCGGCCCGCCCGATGAAGCTGTGATAGTTGGTGTAGAGCCGGAACCGGACCAGGTTCTCGGCGAATTCCGTATCGGCTGCGTCCCGGTAGCGGATCGCGCGGGGCCAGGCGGTCACGTTGAGCCGCGGTTCCAGCTTCAGAGTGTCGTGCTTGAACTCGATCCGTGCCTTTTCAAGGGCCGTGTCGATGCAGCGCTGGACATCCGGGACGCTCTTCGCGGGGTCGTCGATCGGCTTGCCGTCGACGGTGATGCGCATCAGGTTCAGCCCGAACGCGTTGCCGGGCACGACCTCCCGCGTCAACCGGACGATGTCGACCCCCTTGTAGTCGTCTAGCGCGACCAGCTCGTCATAAATCACCTGGATGACCACGCGCGAGGTGTCCGATGCGGCGAACCCGCCGTTGACGACGTCGTCCGATTGCACGTAACCGCGCCCTTCGAACTCCGCCTCCTTTTCGTCCAGCCCCATCTGCGCGCGGACCTCTTCCATGGTGCGGCGGGCGCGCGAGGTCGACAATCCGACGTCGTCCCCGTAGACCACCGCGGTCCGCCGATCCAGCCGCTTGTTGCCGGCATAGCCGACAAAGCGCAGGCGAACGTTGGCCTTCTCCTTGATTTCGTCCATCATCCGGCGCAGCTGCCCGGCCGTAGCTGGAGGAACCGCCGGCTTGCCGTTGTCGAACAGAATCGGCTCGACGGAGCCGGACGGGGAGTCGTAGACCCGGGTGACGGTCTCGGCGCCGGCATCCTCCGGGCAGAGCTGCGGCTCGTCGGGGAGATCCTGGAGCTGGTCGTCATGCCTGAACTCCGCTTCGACGCGCCTGTTCAGGGCCCGCCCCTGCTCCGTATCGTTGGAAGCCACGGCCTGCGCCGCCCCCCTCCCTTCGCTCTCGACGGCCGCGTTCTGCAGGCCGAGCGCTTCCTGGACGGCCAGCGAGACCCGGCGGGCGACCGCCTTGGAAAGCCCCAGCTGATCGCCGTAGATGCGTTCGTCCCTTCCAGAAAGCGGGGTATCGTCGCCATAGGCGGTGAACTTCACCGTCACGTTCCGCTTGCCGCCGAGATTCTTCAGCGCCTGGCTTACCTGCTGCTTGAACGCTTCGGGAACAACCACCATCCCTTCGTCGTAGCGCAAGGGGGAAATCAGGTTTTTCACCCGGACGCGATGGGCATGCCCTTCCTGGTAACGCAGCTTGCAGACGACCTCGGTACGGCAGACCTGGATGCGGTTGACCTCGCGCGGGACGATCACCTCCTTCTCGACCATCCGCTCCGAGATTTCGTCGTACCAGACCTGAACCTCCACGCGGCGGTTCAGCGCCTGTCCCGCCTCGCTCGCGTTGTCGGCGGCCGGCTGATCCTCGCCCATCCCTTCATAGGAAATCGCTTCGGGAGGGAGGCCGAGCGCCCGCTGGAAGTATTCCGCCGTGGTCCCGGCACGCTCCCGCGACAGCCCCATATTGTCGCCGAAGCGCTCTTGCAGCGCCGGGCTCAGCCGGAGCGTGTCGGTATGCCCGACGAAGTGCAGCCGCACGTTGGCGCGGCCGCGCATGCCGTGCAGGATATCTCTCAGTTTCTCGATGTATTCCTCGGGGATATCGGCCTCCCCCAGGCGGAACCGTATCGGGGGAACCAGGTCCTCCAGCTTTATCGTTTTGACCTCCTTTTGGGCGACCTGGCGCGTCTCCACCCGATCACCCTGCTCCTCCTCGAAGATGGCGGGGTCATGGAGCCAGGGGGTGAATGCCTGGTCGGCCGGCAGATGCATCTCGACGGACTCGCCGCGAGCGGACGGCTCCCTCGCCCCAGCGTTCGAAGAAGGAGTTGCCGGCGTCGCTTCCGCGGGAACGGAAGCTTCCGCTCCAAGCGCCGGGGCGAGACATAAGAACAGTATGGCGAGGCTGCGAATCAGCATTAATTCCCTCTTCTTGTCAGGGGCATGTACACCCCACCGCACGCGAATACCGGCGAAATTCGTTCATCATGGATTTCCAGAACTACCCTAACGGCGGTGCCAAGGCCGGCTCCTCCCCCGTTCAGCGCACCGGCGGAGCGCCGCGGCGCCAGAAAATCTCGGTCTCGATGGTGAGACGGTAGCCCCCTTTCGACAGGGCCCATTGCCTCTCGATCTCCTTCTTCAGGAAATCCAGCCTCTTCCGGACGATCTTTTCCGGTTCGACGTCGGCCAGATACGACAGGCGCAGCACCGAGGGGGATTTTTTCAGTTCCTCGATCAAGAGCGGTATCCTCGGAATCCACTGCAAGCGCATCTCGGTGGAATCCGGCTCGAACACCCCGTCAGCGAGATCGAGGCCGACCACGTGATGGATGGTTGCGCCGAAGTTGAATCGCATCATCTTGCCGCGCGTGGCCCGCTGCACCCGCGGGTTTTCCGTCGTGACGCGATAGCCGGTCGGCAGGGTGCGGTCATCGAGCTTGAGGATGAAGTTGCTGCCGCGGTCCTCGTCGGGAACGGCCGCACAGGTGATATGGAAGCGTCCGTGCCGGTCGGCGGCGGCGATCAGACCGCGGGCGGTCACCAGCTCGACCCCGGGCAAACCTTCCTCGCCCGCATCCTGGAACCCGTTCAGATTGCGGTCGTCGAAGACCTTGCCGATCACGTCGGTGCAGTCGAAGGTCGGGTCGGGGATGACGCGCACCGTCGCCGTCGCTATCTCGGAGAACGGCTGGTTCATACCGGCGTCGATTACCTGCGCCCGGTTCACGTACTTGCCTTCCGCGACCCCTCCCCCGACCACCAGCAGCAGTTTGACGGTCTGCTGCTGGTTGTAGCCCGGGTCGAGGTTGTCCCAGCGCAGTTGACGGCCGTTCATGGCCGGCTCACGCGGCGTTTCGTCGACGCGGGCCGAGCCTTCCACGTACTTGAATCCGGCCGGCAGGGTATCGACCAGCTCCAGGGCGGGCAGGGCGCTGCGCAGCGTGTTCTTGACGGTGATCGTGTAAGGGACGATCTGGCCGCGCGTGACGTTGACCAGGGGACTCGTCTTGGCGATGTGGATCTTTTGCTCGATGTACGGATCGACCGGAATATGGTTGTTGAAGATCTGGCCCGTCGCATCCAGCGTCAGGTGCAGGTAATAGGTGGCGGCCGCCCCCGTGGGCGCCGTCGCGGAGACCTGCGCCTCGCACTGGTCCGTGGACGGGATCGCGTCGGCGGAACAGACCGGCACCGAATAAGCCGCACTGCCGGCCGGCACCATGATCAGCGACGGCTCCGCCACGTATCCCGCCGGCACCGCCGAGACCGCGATAAGGTAGTCGCCGCCTGCAGGGCATTCCGGTTGGCTGAAGTTCAGATCGAACTTGTAGGTGCCGTTCACCGGCGTCACCTGGTTCTGCTGGGAAGGATCGACGAAGCAGCTCGCGGGCAGGTCGACCCCCGTGGACGACAGCCGCAGGCCGAGCGTCGCCCCGCCGAGCGGCTTGCGCGTCGCGACGTCATAGACGACGCCGTTGGCGGGGATTACGGTTTGCGTAGGGTCCGCGGCGCCCGGGACGTTGGGATCGTCGCTCTCGATCGGCGCCGGCCACGGACCGCGCAACTCCGCCTGGTTCAGCACAACGGCGCCGCTTTTGAGGTCCGTCCTGAGGAGGGCCTCGAAGGTGACGGTCAGCGTCTCGTTCGGGCCGATGTTCAGGTCCCTGACGTTGAGCGTGTCGCCGTTGATCTCGTAAACGGCCCCGTCCGGCACCACGACGTTTCCGATCGACCCCTGCCGGAAGAAGGCGGGCAGGAGCGTATCGACCATCACGAAATTGTCCAGCCTGACCGCTGCGGGGTTTCGCAGGATGACGCTGTAGCTCAGCCGGTCGCCCGGGTTGGCGATCGGCTTGTCCACTATCTTCTGCACGGAAAGGGTGGGAACCGGTACGGTCAGCTGCGGCGCGGCAGCCGTGGCCAGGTAATCGTTTATCCCGCCAGGGCCGTCCGCGCCGGTCCGTTCCTGGCTGCTCGCGCCGTCGATGCCGGTCCAGCGCGCCGTGACGCCGTTGGTCAGAATCTGGCCCGCCGTCACCGTATCGAGCACCTTCACGTCATAGGTAACGGCGACCGTCGTCCCTTCGGCGACGTCGATCTCGCAGGTCGCGGCGGCCGGATCCCAGGCAAGTGTCTGGGGGGCCGTGGCGCCGTCGCCGCTTAGGGTCGGGTCGCTGATGCTGTTGCCGGTGCCGCTGACCGCGGCCGATCCGGCCTGGTACGCCATGCCGAGGCTCAAGGCGTCGACCAGGGCGGCGTCGAAGGCGGCGGAGAACTCCCCCCCCGAGGCGGCCGTCAAGGCCACGCTGTAACGCAGGATGTCGCCGGGGTTGGGGGTGGCGCCCGGCCGCGTAACGTTGGCCACCGTCTTGCCGAGGGCGAGCGAAGGTTCGACGATGGTGAGCGGCTCGCCGGAGCCGCCGGTCGCGGCGCCGGCCGGCATATCGATATAGCTGTAGGAAGCGGTATTGGTGAGGATCGTGCCGCCGTTGGCCAGGGCGTTGTTGGCCGCGCGGACGGTCAGCGTGATCACCGCCTGCTGGCCGGCCGGGATGGCGCCGAGCTCCCAGGTCAGGTCCCGGCCGGACTGGGTGGCGGCGAGGGCGAGCGGCGCGCCGTTCAGGGTGGCCGCGGCGCTTACGTATTCAAGGGCGCCGTGCAGGGTGTCGCTCAGCACCACGTTGTCCAGAGCCCCGCTGATCGCCGCGCCCGGAACCGTGATCCGGTAGACCGCCTCTTCACCGATGGTCGCTTCCGCAGGCGCCACTGGCGACACGAGCGTCTTTGTAAGCGGCGTGACTTCCGCCTTGTTGGTCATGTGGAAGGACGCCGACCCCGTCGGGGCGTATTTCTGGCCCGACTGCGCCGGAAGCGACCAGTACTCGTCCAGCGAGACGCTGCTGTTCCAGGTCTGGTTGGGGCCGAAGTCGGTACGGAAGCCGATGTCGTAATCGACCGTCGCGCACTCCCCCGGATCGACCGGCGCGTCGAGCACGAAGACCAGGCTGCCGCCGCGCGTGGTCGGCGCGGTGTAGGTATAGCCGGTACCGGCGGCGAGTATGGTCCCGCCCACGGCCACCACCGGCGGGGTGATGCTCCTCTCGTCCATCTGGCTCGCCGTCAGGTCGGTGAGCTTGACGCCGTAAGCCGGCGCCAGGCCTTCGCTGTTGCAAGAGCTCAACCGGAAATGGACGGTTTCGGTGGCGACCTTGACGTCCAGCGGCGTGGCGGCGCTGTTGCCGGCGCCGTTTCCAAGCTTGACGATGGGACTCATGACCGGCTGCCGCAGCGTGAGGGTCTCGCTGGAAACCAGGCGGGTCGGATCGACCACCGCGTTCCCGTCGGCATCGAGGTAGCCCAGGGTCGCTGTGTTGATCAGACTGGCGGCCGGGACCTGGACGATCCCCGCATCCGGCAGCACCTTCGCCCTGTACTCGATGGTCAGGGCATCGAACCGCGTGTTGTCGTTGCTCGGGGTGTTTACCACGGTGCCCAGATCCCAGGTCAGGGTGCCGGCGGCGCCCGGAGCCGGCTGTGAAACAACCGCATAGGTAAAGGTGCCGCCGCCCGGGGCCGGAGTGATGCCGACCAGGCCGTCGTAGGCCATGCCCGCCGGCAGCACGTCCCGCACCGTGACGCTGCGGTTTGTCCCTTCGCCAAGTTTCAAGGTCAGGCGGTAGGTGGCGGTGTCGCCGATGCGCACGATCCCGTCGGAAGGGGTACCCGGGGGATCCGGATAGCTGTCGGCGATGATCGCCTTGGTCAGGCTGTTGCTGTCGGAAACGATCAACCGGGTGGTGGCCGGGCCGGTGAAGTAATCGTTATGCGTGGGGGCGCCGCTTCCGATTCGTTCATAGGCGCTCGCGCCGGCAAGACCCGTCCACTGGGCGGTCACGCTGTTGGCGAGCGACTGGCCGGCCACCACCGTGGCGAGCACACTCACATCGTATGTAATGGGTACGCTCGTCCCTTGGGGGATATCGATGTTGGCCGCCCAGGTGAGGGTCTGGGGGGTATTTATCCCGTCTCCGGCCAGAGCCGGCTCGACGGCCGCGCCCCCCACCCGCGCGCTCCCGGCGACATACGCGAGGCCCGGGCTAAGGGTGTCGACGAGACCGGCATCGAAGGCGCCCGAGAAGTCGGCGCCCGAGGCCGCGGTCAGGGTCGCCGTATAGCGCAGGATGTCCCCGGCGCTGGCAGGCGAGGTGGGGTTCACGCTATTGGCGAGGGAGACGGAAGGCTCGACTATGGTCAGCGGACCGCTGACGCCGCCGGTCGCCGCGTCGGCTGGCATGTCCCTGTAGGTATAGGAGGCGGTGTTGGTGACGATCGTGCCGGCATTGGCCTGGTCGTTGTTCGCCACGCGGGCGGTCAGCGTGACCACCGCCTGCCTGCCGGCCGGGAGGGTGCCGAGCGACATGGTCACGGCCTGGCCGGTCCGGGTGGTGTCGACGGTGAGCGGCGCGCCGTCCAGGGTGGCCGTGGCGCTCACGTATTCCAGGGCGGCGTGCAGGGTGTCGCTCAGCGCCACGTCGGCTAGTTCCGTATTCATCGGCAGGCCCGGAACCGTGACCGTGTAGGTGACCGTTTCGCCGATGGTCGCTTGCGCGGGCGACGTCAAGGTCTTGGACGCCGGTTGAACGGTCACCTTGTTGGTCATCCAGACCTGCGCCGGGTCGGCGGAAGCGTAGAGGCGGCCGTTCTCCGGCCGCGACCAGTACTGCGGCAACTCGGCCCGGTTCGACCAGGTCCGGCCTGCCGCGAGGTCGGTGTGGAAGCCGATGCTGTAATCGACGGTAGCGCACTGGCCCGGGTTGACCGGGGTGTTGAGCATGAAGCTCATGGCGCCGCCGCGCCCGGCCGGCGGCGTATAGAGGTAATCCGTCCCTGCGGCCAGAATGGTCCCGCCCACCGAGACCACGGGCGCGGTGATGCTGGTCTCGTCCATCTCGCTCGCCGGCAGGTCGTTCAACCGGACGTTGTAGGCGGGCGCCAGGCCGCCGTTGCAGGAGCTCAACCGGAACGTCATCACCTCGCCGGCGATGTCGACCTGGTAGGGATCGGCCTGAGTGCCGGCGCCGATGCGGCCGGTACCCAGGTCGACCTTGCTGATCGCGCCCATCCGCGGCTGACGCACCTCTATGGTCGCGCCGCTCGTCAGCGGGGCGGGATAGAGCGCCGGGTCGCCCCCCGTGTAGGAGAGCTTGGCCCGGTTGTCGAGCAGGAGGGAAGGGTCATGCGGCACCCCCGCCGTCGGCGCATCCGTGACGACCGTCGCGGCGTAACGGATCACCAGGGCGTCGTTTGCCGGCGTGCCGTCCGGGGTGTTGACGATGTCGCCGAACTCCCAGCGCAAGGCGCCGGTGGCGCCGGCGGCCGGCTGTACCCCCGGGGAGTAGCTGAAGTTCGGGCCGCCCAGGATCGCATAACCCTGCAACGCCATCCCGGCGGGGAGCGTATCCTCGACCGCGACGTTGCGAGTGGTGTACTCCTGCAGATTGAGGGTGAGATCGTAGGTGACGGTATCGCCCACGCGCACGACGTGAGGCGAGGTGGAGGCGTCCTCCGGGTAGGAATCAGCGTTGATCGACTTCACGATGGAGGTGTTGTCGACCGTGTCGACGGTGACGCTGGCGGGGACGGCGCAATAGTCGTTCGGCAAGGCGGTACCCGGGCACCCCGCGCCGGTCCGTTCCCGCCCCGGGGCCGGGTTGCCTATGTCGACCGGATAATCCTCATCCAGCGAGGTCCAGTCCACCCAGGCGCTGTTGGTGAAGGATTTCACCGAGGAGGCGTCCACCACCTGCACCTGGTAGGTGAGCACCAGCGACTGGCCGGCGGGAATGTCCAGACTGCCGTCACTGTTGCCGCGGCCCCAGACAAGGCCGGTGCCGGAGGAGGTGGAGGGGTTCGCGGCAAAGTCGGCAACCGCGACTCCGTTAATCATGGCCGTGGCGGAACCGGCTACCAGCGTCAGGTTCGCCGGCAGGATGTCGACGATGTTGGCGTCAAAGGCGGTGGAGGTGCCGCTGTTGGGGACGGTGAGCAGATATTCGAGAATGTCCCCCACGGTTGCCGGGTCGGCCGCCGACTTCCCGGCGGGCGAGGCGAAGCTCACCGTCTTGCCAGCGGTGAGGCGGGGCTGGGTCACGGTCATGTCGGGGGTGCTGCCCGCGCCCCCCGCGAATTCCGTGCTGTCGACGCCGTTGGCCCGGTTGTAGGTGTACGACGCGCTGTTATTGAAGGTGACGCCGCTCTGGTTGGCCGCGCTGTTCACCAGCTCCACGGTGATCGCGATCCGCGCCTGGCCGTTGGCAGGGATATCGATGCCGGTTGTGGCGGTGTCTTCGAGGACGAGCGAGTTGCCGGTCCCCGTATTGCCGAGCGCCCAGGCGCCCCCCGACACCACCCGCGCGCTCACGAAGCGCAGGTTCGCGGGGAGCGCGTCCAATACCCGCACGTCGTACAGGGGCATGCTGGTCGGGGTTGCGGGGACGGTGAGGACGTACTCGAACCGCTCGCCGATACTGGCGGTAGGCTTGGTGTTCTCCTTCGAGAGCGGGCCGGGAATCCGGATCGTCACGTCGGTCGGGTCTTCATCGCCGGTCACGTCCGGGGAGTCCACGCCGTTCAGGTAGGGATCGTCGCTCACCGCGTTGAAGCCCCCCGCGGCGCTCAGGGTCGCCTGGTTGGAGACCGTGGCGCCGTTGGCAAGCCCCGCCTTGAGGGTAACGTCGAACTCGACCAGGAGCTGCCCCCCGACCTTGACGTCGAGGGCGGGCGTGCCGTAGATCTGCAGCAGGCCGGAAGCGGCGTTAAAGGTCCAGCCGGCGTCGTATCCGGCGGGCGGCGTGACGGTAACGTTACGCAGGGTGGCCGTATCGAAGAAGGCCGGATTCAGGACGTCGCTCGATCTGATGGTATTGATGGTCTGATCGACATTGAAGACGCGCAGCCTGTAGCGCAGGGTGTCGCCCGGCGCCGCCGTGGTGGCCGGGTTCTCGAGGCTGGTCAGGTTCCTGACCGTTTTCTCGAAATAGTAGCCGTGCAGGGCCGATTCCACGGACTGGCTGTCCTGAAAGTCCACTACGGCCGGGGTGCCGTCGGTGAGCGTCCTGGCGAACATGCTGCGGCCGGCATGGGTGCCGTTCGCGCTGAACCATTGGGTGGCGCCGGCGACGTTGGTAAGCGTCGCGCCGTCATCGGTGAAACCGGGATCGAGCTGCGTCTGGTAATTGATTATCAGGTGCTGATCGGGCGCGATCGAGCCCGCTGCGTCGGTCATGGTCAGGTTGAACTGGCAACCGCTGTAGGCGACCGCGTAGTCCGCGCCCGGGACCAGCGCCTTGACCTGAGTGACGCCGTC
>Ga0209317_1000625_pt1 | contig 39996 bp, 27 predicted proteins | sample RifGroB2_FD_183994 | JGI IMG/M metagenome (GOLD analysis project Ga0209317, IMG submission 183994) | Soil microbial communities from Rifle, Colorado, USA - Groundwater B2 (SPAdes) (version 2) | ecosystem: Environmental > Terrestrial > Soil > Unclassified | place: Rifle, Colorado | collected... | reverse complement strand
GACCCCAGCCCTGGTGGGTGCCCCTGGCCGGGCGCAGCGACTGCTTGACCAACAGAAAACGCAGCGCGTCTTTTTCGACAACTCCCTGTTCCTTTTTTCCGAATCAGGCAAGCTCCTCGCTGCAAGCCCCCGGGAATTGAACTTCATAGGCAAGGACTTTTCCTTCCGGGAGTATTTCCAGCAGACCGTGAAAACCGGCAAGATCTGCGTTTCGGCCCCCTTCGCGTCCATCCAGAAGGAAAGCCACCCGATCATCATGTTCACCACCCCGGTGTACGACGCCCAAAATCGGATAATCGCCGTGCTTGGGGGGAGCGTCGACCTGCGCGAGCAGCGTTACCTGCGTACCCTGGCCGCCCTGAAACTGGGAAAGAAAGGCTTCCTCTCCCTCTACGACCAGGGACGCACCGTGCTCATGCATCCCGACGGCGCGAGGGTGCTGCAGCAGGACCCTCCCGGAACCAACCGGATGGTGGACCGGGCGCTGGAGGGATTCGAGGCGACCGGGGAAACGGTGACCCGCGGCAACCAGCCGGTGCTTCGTTCGGTGAAGCGGCTGAAATCGACCTCCTGGATCCTGGCGGTCAGCTATCCCCTGAGCGACGCCTACGCCCCGCTGCATACCGCAAGGGACTACTTCCTGATCGGCTCGCTCGGCGCGTCGCTGCTCTCCCTGCTTATCGTCTGGCCCTTCATGAGGTACTTGACCAGCCCGCTGCTGTCGTTCACCAGGCACCTGGAGCAACTCCCCGAAATGGAGGCCGGGGCCAAGCGGCTAGCCCCCGTCAGTTCCAACGACGAGATCGGCCAGATGGCGAAGACCTTCAACAAGATGCTGACAGAGCTGGAGCAGCGCAAGTCGGCGCTACGGGAGCAGAAAGATTTCGCCGAGAGCCTCGTGCTGAACTCGTCCCTCCCCACCTTCGTCATCGATCCGGAGCACAGGATACTCATCTGGAACAAGGCGTGCGAGGAACTGACCGGCGTGAAGGGAGCCGACCTGGTCGGAACCAGCAAGCACTGGTCCGCCTTTTACCAGGGAAAACGTCCCACCTTGGCGGACGTGATCGTGGACGGCAATTTCGAGGTGCTTCCGCTGCTGCACATGAAAAGCGAACGGTCGCATCTGCTTGAGGCCGGCTGGCACTGCGAAGGTTGGTACGAGCGGATATGCGGGTCCAGGAGGTACGTCCTTCTCGATGCCGCTCCCATCTACAACGACAAGGGGGAAATGGTCGCCGCCATCCAGACCGTCAGGGACTTCACCGACCCGAAGCAGGCCGAGATCGATCTGGAGCGCTCGCGGGATTTCTACCTGACCCTTTTCGAGAATTTCCCGGCCTTGATCTGGCGCTCGGGAATCGACGCCAGGTGCGATTACTTCAACCAGACCTGGCTCGAATTCACCGGACGCGCCCAGGAGCAGGAAATGGGAGACGGCTGGTCGCTCGGCATCCATCCCGAGGACCTGGACCTCTGCCTCGCCACCTACCTCGACGCCTTCCGTGCCAGAACACCCTTCCAGATGGAATACCGTCTGCGCCGCCACGACGGGGTCTACCGCTGGGTCGTCGACATGGGGAGGCCTTTCCACGACCTGGGGGGAAATTTCGCGGGCTACATCGGAACCTGCTACGACGTGACCGAACGCGAGGAAGCCGCCAAGAAGATCCTCAAGTTGTCCCGGGTGATCGAACAGAGTCCCAACTGCGTATTGATCGCTACCCTCACGGGAACCATAGAGTACGTCAATCCGAGGGTCATGGAAGCTTCCGGCTATACGGTCGAGGAACTGGTAGGAGAAAACGTCAAGCTCCTGGTTGCTCCCGGTGCCGCGCTCGCCATCGAACGGGCGCTGCACGACGTGGTGAACCAGGGGAAAGAGTGGCGCGGGGAGATGCCGGCCCTGAGAAAAGAGGGGGGGGTCCTCTGGGAACAGGTGACCATTTCCCCCATCAAAACCCTGGAGGGGAAGATCACCCACTTTGTCTGCACCAAGGAGGACATAACCCAGCGCAAGCATGTCGAGTTTTCGCTGCTGGAATCGGAGGAGCGCTACCGTCAACTGTTCGAAAACAACCCCCACCCGATGTGGGCCTACGACCTGAAAACCCTCGCCTTTCTCGCGGTAAACCATGCCGCCGTTCGGCATTATGGCTATTCCAGGGAAGAGTTTCTCGCCATGACCGTCAACGACATCGTCCCTGCGGCGAACGGCCTCGCCGGGGGCGCCGGGACCGATGCTCCCCCGTTCCTGCGGCACCTGAAAAGGGACGGCAGCGTCATACTGGTGGAAAGTTCCTCGCATCTCTTGAGGTTCGCCGAAGTCGAGGCGGAAGTCGTGCTGGCGCACGACGTGACGGAAAAAGTGCGGGCGCAGGAAGAGAAACTTGCCCTGGAACATCAACTGACCCAGTCGCAGAAGATGGAGGCGGTCGGAACCCTGACCGGCGGCATCGCGCACGACTTCAACAACATCCTCACCGCCATCATCGGTTACGCAACCATGATGGAGTATGAACTCGAGGAAAACGCCCCTTTGCGGCGCAATGTGGGCGAAATCCTGCGCGCGTCGGAACGCGCGTCGAATCTGACCCGCAGCCTCCTCGCCTACAGCAGAAAGCAGGTGGCGAACCCCGCCCCGGTCGGGCTCAACTCCATCATCGGCAACGTGGAGATACTCCTGCGTCGCCTGATTCCCGAAAACATAGAGTTCGTCTCGCATCCCGCGCTGGAGGAGCTGTCCGTCATGGCCGACTCGGGCCAGGTGGAGCAGGTGGTCATGAACCTGGTGGTCAACGCGCGGGACGCCATGCAGGACGGCGGCACCCTGCGCATAGGGACGGAGCTGGCCGTGCTGGACCGGGATTTCATCGCGGCGCACGGCTATGGAAGCGTCGGAAGCTATGCCCTCATGACCGTCGCCGACTCGGGTGTCGGCATGGATGAAAAAACCAGGGACCGGATCTTCGAGCCGTTTTTCACCACCAAGGCGCCGGGGAAGGGGACCGGTCTCGGGCTTGCCATGGTGTACGGCATCGTCAAGCAGCACAGCGGGTTCATCAACTGTTACAGCGAACCGGGGCACGGGACCGTATTTCGCATCTACCTGCCGCTCATCGACGCGCCGGTCCCAAAGGAGGCCTCGCCCGTGATCCAGCGCCCCCGGGGCGGGGAGGAAACCATCCTGCTGGTCGAGGATGACGCGGTGATACGCGAGATGATCGGGGAACTGCTGGAGGATTTCGGTTACGTGGTCATAAAGGCGGTCGACGGTGAAGACGCCGTGCGCAGATTCAAGGAAGCTCCCAGCGCGGTGCAGATGGTGATACTCGACGTGATCATGCCGAAAATGAACGGCAAGGATGCCTGCCTCGCCATCTCGGCGCTGTCTCCCGACATCAAAGTGCTGTTCATGAGCGGATACACGGCGGACATCGTAACGGACAGCCTTATCAAGGGAGATCCGGACCGCTTCGTCTCCAAGCCGATCAAGATCAACGAACTGCTCGACAAGGTCAGAACCTTGCTGGACCGGTGACACAAAACCGGTTCTACGTTCTACGTTCTTGAACCTTGAACCTTGAACATCTTCTACCCCATCTCCCCCACCGCCTCCAGCAACTCCGGCAACGTGAGCCCCTGCCGCACTTGCTCCCCAAAGGGAGCGTCCCCGGCCCGGTACAGATCGAAGCGCGGCGCGCGCCCTCCCGGCTCGGTCGCCAGGCGCGACGCTACGATTCCCGCCCCGGCCAGCTGCGGCTGGGCGCAGGAGTTGGGACACCCTGAAAAGGCCCAGGTGAGTTGCAGTGCCGCCTCCCCCATCTGCTTGAGGACCATCCCGGCGATATCCCTGGTGGGGGCTGCTCCCATGATGCACTCGTGGTTTCCCGGGCAGACACGGAAGATCACCCGGTCCGCAGGGGCGTCGGCCGCAAATCCCGCCTCGCGCAGCGCACTCAGCGCCTGATCCGGATCGCCCGCCCCCTCAAGGTGCATCCGGACGTTCTGGTCGCCGGTCACCATCAGGATCCCGCCGCAGTGGCTTTTCGCGATTGCCGCCAGAGATGCCAGCCCGCCGCTGCTTAGTTCCCCTGCGAAGACATGTGCCTCCAGCCCGGGCAGGCCGGTTGCCGGCACAGGCACAGGCACAAGGCTCTCGGTGAGCCCGGGAAGCGTCGGCAGCTCCTCACGGACCGCCGGGTCGCTCAACACCCTCCGGCGGAATTCTTCGCGCCCCATCTCGCGTACCAGGTATTTCAGACGCTTTCCCGCCGGGGTGTGCGCCTCGTACATCCGCAGAACGGTCTCGATGAGCGGCAACAGGCTATCCTCCAGGACCCCTTCGGCCAGAAGGAAACCGGGCACCGGTTCGCGACCGAGCCCCCCGGCGACCCAGACGTCGAAGCGGGCCCTGCCGTCGTCGCAGGGGGCGGGAACGAGCCCCACGTCCTGGATCAGGTGCCGCCCGCTTGAGATATCCGCCTCGACCCCGATCTTGAACTTCTTGGGGAGTTTCTCGAAGCGCGGGTTGCCGGTGAAATGCCGATGGATCTTCCTGACCAGGGCCTCCAGCGCCGGCGCGCCCGCGGCACTCAAGCTGCCGCACACCACCCCGCGCACGGCGCCGCCGCAGGCGCCGCGGTTGTAAAGCCCCACGGAGGCCAGTTGCGCCGCCACCGGGGACAGGTCGTCTTCCGTCAGCCAGTGCAGTTCCATGCTCCCCCTGGTGGTCAGATGGACTACCCCCCGGGCGAAACGCTCCGCTACCTGCGCCACCTTTAGCGCCTGATCCGCCGATATGATCCCTGCCGGCAGCTTGACGCGCTGCATGAAAAATTCTTTCTGGCGCTGGGGGTAGATCCCGTCAAGGCGCAGTCTCTGTTTGTCTATGGTCATGGCATCCGCCTCCTTCCACTTTGCGCGCCGGGGCTTATCGAGCCCCCGGGCGTGGCTGACGATACTACAATTTTAGGAGAGGCATGTCACCCGAATAAGCGGGCGACATGCCATTGCCCTTACTTTTATCCATGCGACCCAGGCGGTCAACAGGCCGGCTCCGCACGCCGCCGAAATAATTTCAGTTGCACGCCACTAAAGCCGATAGGTGAAAAGTACCCTGAGCCAGATGCGCCCAGCGCCACTCGCACCTGTTCAATAGCAGACTTGGAACCCATGACCGAATATCAGACCAAACCCACGGTTCTCGTCGTAGACGACAGCGCTGCAATCCGGTGTTATGTCGCGGAACTCCTGACACAGGCCGGTTATCTGGTTCAGGAAGCGATGGACGGCTTCGGCTGCCTGGCCGCGCTTGAGACGAACTGCCCGGATGTCGTGCTGCTCGATGTCGAGATGCCGGGGATGTCCGGCCTGGATGTGCTTTGCTCCGAGGACGTCAAGTTTCGCATCTTCTCCATCATCCTTTTCACCTCGCAATCGTCCCTGGAGCAGATAGCAGCAGGACTCGATCTCGGAGCCGACGACTACATCGTCAAGCCGTTCAAGGAGATAGACCTCCTTGCCAGAATCCGCGCGGCGGTGCGCAGCACCCGCCAGAAGCGCGCGCTGGCCCAGTCCAAACACGAAACGGAGCAGGCACTCGCCAAGCTGCAAAAGGCTCAGCAAAAGGTGGTCGAACAGGAAAAAATCGGCGCCATTGCCCGGCTCGCAGCGGGCGCGGCGCACTACATCAACAACCCGCTCGGCTTCGTCATGAGCAACATTTCCACCCTTGAGCGCTATACGCTGGCGCTCGTGCGGCATGCGGACGCATTGGCGGCGGCACTGCGCGCCGCCGACCCGGAGTCGGAGGAAACCATAACCGGCATGGAGAAGACGCACCGGATGCGCCAGATCCGCCAGGATCTCCCTGCCCTGCTCCAGGAGACCCGGGACGGCGGACAGAGGATCGCCCTCATCGTTCAGCAGATGGCCCAGCTCGAACTGGGGCTCGCCAACAAGGGGGTGCAGGAGCTTGACCTGGTCGGCGTGCTGCAACCGCTGGTCAGCATGCTGACGGTGCTGGCTCCTGAAGGGACCAAGGTGCATTGGAACGATCCCGGGCACGGCATCACGGTGCACGGCTCGATCACCCTCTTGAACACCGCGCTGGTCGCGCTGCTGAAGAATGCCTGCGAAGCCCTGGGAAGCAGTCCCGGGACCATCAGCGTGGCGATAGTCTCGCAACCGGAAATGGCGGAGATCACCATCTCCGACAGCGGGTCCGGCATATCCGAGGAGCACCTCCCTTCCCTGTTCGATCCTTTTTTCACCACCAAGACCCCCGACAGCCACGTAGGCCTCGGCCTGACCATCGCGCAGAAGTTCATCGCAGGGCACGGAGGGCGTATTTTTGTGACCAGCGATGCCGCCGGCACCTGCGTCAGGATCGAGATCCCCCGTACGCCCGCCCCCCCCTGAGACTTTCTTCGTTGTCAATTATCCATCGTCAATTGTCAATTGCCTTTCGCCCTTCGCCCTCCAGATTAGTCCAGGTTAATTCAATTATTTCCAAGAGTTATCCGAAGAATACGCTCAAGCAAACATCTTTTTACCCGATAACCAAAGAAGGTGGCATATCCATTTCCTCGGTAGGGCGGCAAACGCTTCCGGGACCGGTTCGGTCTACAGGAAGGATCTTGCGGTTAGAAACTTGTCAATTGGGGGGCAAACGCCGTCGGATCGGTATACAAGAAGGATCCTGTGATTAGAAAATCGTCAATCGTCAATTGTCAATCGTCAATTGGTTTTGAACGGAGATTTTTCAACATGAAGATCAAAACAAAAATTTCCGGGACCATCTTCCTGCTGGTCGCGACGCTGATGATACTGCTCTCCCTGTCCGGATACCGCTACCTGGCCCACGCCTTGAAGCAGGCCGTGTCGCGCCAGCATTCGGCCACCCTCGTCCTTGCGGCAAGGCATATCGATGACCGGCTGCTGCGCTCCCAAGAGATGCTGGAGCTGATGGCGAAAGGGATCGATCCTGCGCGCTTTGGCCACGCCTCGCTGCAAAGAACGCTCGACCAGGTGAAGGCGTCCCGGGATTTTTTTGACGGGGGGTTCGAGATCATAAATACCGATGCCCGCATCGTCGCTAAAAGTTCGGCCACTCCCGAGGGGCCACATCCCGAGAACCGCGATTATATCGCCATGGGGCTTGCCACCGGCAAACCCTACATCTCAGCCCCCTATATCGCCCCGGTCCCGCCTCATCATCCCACTGTCAGCTTCAGCGTCCCGATCCTGGCGGCCGACGGGAGCGTAAGCGGCCTTCTCGCCGGGCACCACCATCTTTTAAATACCAACAAGGCCGAACTCGGGTTGTACATGGCGGACAAGAGCGGCCGGCTCTTCGTCATGGAAAGAAACCGCACCATCATCTGGCATCCGGATCCGACCCTCGTCTTGAAGCAGATAGCTCCGGGCAGCGCCCGGGTAATCGACGACGCGATTCAGAAAAATCAGATGGCGCAGGGGGCAATGATCGATGCAAAGGGACAAACCTGGATCACCGCCGCCACACCGCTGAAAAACGCCGACTGGCTTGCCGTCATCCAGTACCCGGAGGCCGAAGCCTACCTCCCGCTGCGACAGGCCCGCATTTTCTTCACCGCGGCCCTGATCGTCATCCTGGTGCTGACCCAACTGGCGCTTTCCCACCTGATCCGACGCATCACGCAACCGCTGGCCCGCCTGATCGACCATGTGCGCTCCCTGCCGGAGAAGAAGGGCGAGGAGAGGCTGATCGAGCTTTCCACCGGAGACGAGTTGGAACATCTGGCGCTCGCTGTGAACAGCTTGGTGAGGGAGACGGATAAAAGGCAGGAAACCCTTGAGGAGAACCGGGAACTGTACCGCGTCATAGCCGACTTCACCTCCGAGCTGGCACTTTTGAGAAACCCCGACGGCTCGATCCGCTACATATCCTCCAACTGCCTGACGCTGACGGGATACACGGATCGCGAATTCATAGAGACGCCGCAGCTGCTGGCGAACATCATCCACCCGGAAGACCTCCACCTATGGCAGTGCCGAAACAAGTGCGTCAAGGAGGGGGAGCCATGCTCCCCCATAGATCTGCGCCTGATCTCTCGCCAGGGAGAGACGCGCTGGTTCAAATACAGTTGCCATGAGGTGACGGACGCCGACGACAACTTCCTCGGCTTGCGGGGCAACTTCCGCGACATCACCCAGGACCGCATCCTGGAGGGGATGCTGGAAAGCGAGCGCCAGTTCGCCGAAAGCCTGCTGGAAAACACCTCGACCCCGCTCTTCGTCATCGACGAGAACCACTGCATCATCGTCTGGAACCGCGCCATGGTCGAGATGACCGGCCTGCAGGCCTGCGACATGCTCGGGACCGACCGGCAGTGGGAGCCGTTTTACCCGGAAAAACGCCCCACCTTGAGCGACCTGGTCCTATCCGGCCAAACCGAGCAGGTCGAAAACCTGTACCTCACCTTCGACAGGGATGCCGGCATGAAAGGGATGGTCAGGGCCGAGGGGTGGTACCCGAACCTGAACGGCAAGAAACGCTACCTCTCTTTCGCCGCCGCGCCCATGGTAAAGGATGGAGAAACCGTCGCGGTGATAGAAACGCTCCACGACATAACCGGCAGGGCACGCGCCGAGGAGTCGCTGCGCCTGTTCTCGCAGGCGGTGGAGCAAAGCGCCAGCACCATCGTCATCACGGACCCCTCGGGGACCATCCAGTACGTGAACCGCAAGTTCTGCGAGGTGAGCGGCTATTCGGTCGAGGAGGCGCTGGGGGAAAAGCTGAGCATCCTGAAGTCGGGCAGGCAACCGGAGCAGATGTACCAGGAGCTGTGGCAGACCATCACCTCGGGGAAGGAATGGCACGGCGAGTTCCACAACAGGCGCAAAAACGGCAGCTTCTTCTGGGAAAGCGCCCTGATCTCCCCGATCTCGGATCAGAACGGGACAATAACCCACTTCATCGGAGTCAAGGAGGAGATTACCAGCAGGAAGGACGCCGAGCGTCTACTGCTGAAGAACCAGGCCGAACTGGTGCTGAAGCACGAGCAGTTGACCGAACTGTTCCGTCAGGTGGAGAAAGGGAAGCGAGAGTGGGAGCAGACCATGGACTGCATCGACGACATGGTCGCCATGGTGGACGCCGACGGGAAGATCCGGCGCTGCAACCGGGCCTTCGAGGCCATGGCGGGGGCCTCCTACTCGCTGCTGCTCGCCGCAAGCTGGCGCGACCTGCTGAGCGCAGCCGGGCTCGATCTAGACAGCCTGGAGGATGGGTACGGCGAGCTTTACCACGAGCCGAGCCGGCGCTGGCTGACGCTTAGCACCTACCCCTACGGAGACCGCGGCGGGCAGGTGATCATGCTGCACGACCTGACCGAGATAAAGCTCGTTTCCGAGCAACTGGCGTCCGCCTACGACGAGTTGAAGGCGACCCACTCGCAACTGCTGCACCAGGAGAAGATGGCCTCCATCGGGCAATTGGCGGCCGGCGTCGCTCACGAGATCAACAACCCGATGGGGTTCATATCGAGCAACCTCGGCACCATGGCGAAATACCTGGAGAGGCTGGAAGGGTTCCTGGAGCTCCAGTCGGCGGGGGTGGAAGAGGTGGCGCCGGACCAGGTCAAGGATGAGATCGCCCAGGCCAGGCGGAAGTTCAAGGTGGACTACATCCTGGGGGATGCGAAGAACCTGCTGGCGGAGTCGCAGGACGGAGCGGAACGGGTGCGCACCATCGTCCAGAACCTGAAGAGTTTCTCGCGGCTTGACGAGGCGCAGGCAACCGAAGTCGACCTGAACGAATGCCTGGAGAGCACCATCACCATCGCCTGGAACGAGCTCAAGTACAAGACCACGCTAAAGCGCGAGTACGGCGAATTACCGGCCGTGAAGTGCCTGCCCCAGCAACTGAACCAGGTCTTCCTGAACATCCTGGTGAACGCGGCGCACGCCATAGAGAAGCAGGGGGAGGTCACCATCGCGACCCGGCGCGAAGGGGAAGCGGTGGTCATCACCATCCACGACAACGGCAGCGGCATTCCCGAAGAGATCCGCAGCCGCATCTTCGAACCGTTCTTCACCACCAAGGAGGTGGGAAAGGGTACCGGTCTCGGGCTGTCGATCAGTTACGACATCATCAAGAAGCACAACGGGAGCATCGAGGTGGAGAGCTCGCCGCAAACCGGGACCACCTTCACCATCAAGCTGCCGATCGAGGGGGTATAGCAGATGAACGATCAGACCCGGATACTCTGCGTGGACGACGAGCGCAACGTGCTGCGCGCGCTGGAGCGCATCTTCCTGGACGACGACTACGAGATCATGACCGCGTCTTCCGGCGAGGAGGGGCTCGAACTTTTGAACGCGGCCCAGCAGGTGCAGGTCGTGATCTCCGACTACCGGATGCCGGGGATGAACGGGGTGGAGTTCCTGAAGGAGGTGTTCAAGACCCATCCCGAGACCATCAGGATCGTCCTCTCCGGCTACGCCGACACGGCGGCGGTGGTGGCGGCCATCAACGAGGGGAAGATCTACAAGTTCATTCCGAAACCATGGAACGACGACGAGTTGAGAGTGACGGTCGCCAAGGCGCTGGAGACCTTTTCCATCCAGCGCAAGAACGAGCAGTTGGCCGAGGAACTGCAGCGGAAAAATGAGGAACTAAGCGAGCTGAACGCGAACCTGGAGCAGTTGGCCCACCAGTGCAGCTGCGACTTCAGGCAGCAGCACCGCGCCCTTTTGCGCGCCAACAGGACACTGGAGAACCTTCCCTTCGGCGTGCTCGGCCTCGACGCCGACGGCGTCCTGCTGCAGATCAACCGCGAGGCGGCGCTGCTGCTCCAGGTGAACGAGCGGGACGGCCTGGGGAAAAGGCTGTCCGAGGCGCTCCCCGAGCAGTTGCGCATCCTGGCGGCGGAACTCTCCGACCGCGCCGGCGGCTGCCGACATATCGAAGCGAACGGGGTCAAGCTGCAGCTGCAAACGGCTTTTACCCTGGCGGAAGAGGGGCAGGAGGAGATGATCGTCACCCTGGTCAGGACATAGGAACCTAGACCTTGCACCTAGAACATTGAACTTTGAACTTTGAACCTAGAACACCAGAAGTTGGCAACCAGCAGGCCCGGCTTTCGAGGAGCAACAGCATGACCTTTCAACTAGACCCTATTTCATACAAGGTCCTTCTGGTCGATGACGAGGAGAACATCATTCGTTCCATCGCCAGGCTGCTCATGGAGCAGGACCTGGACATGGAGATCCTGAGCGCCAACTCCGGCCTTGAGGGGCTGGAGACACTCAAGGCGCACCCGGATGTGGCGCTCATCCTTTCAGACCAGCGCATGCCGGGGATGAACGGCGCCCAGTTCCTGGAACAGGCGCGCGAGCTCGTGCCCGACGCGGTGCGCATGGTGCTGACCGGATACGCGGACATGGCGGCCACCATGGACGCCATCAACAAGGGAGGGACGTCGCGCTACCTGACCAAGCCGTGGGACGACGAGGTGCTGTGCCGCACGGTCCTGGAGGGGCTGGAGCAGTATCGCCTGCTCCAGGAAAACAGAACGCTCACGGCGCTGGTCGAGAAGCAGAACCTCGAGCTCACCGAGTGGAACGGCAGCCTGAAGGGGCGGGTCCTGGAGCAGACCTCGACCATACGGCGCCAGAACGAGGAATTGAGGACCAGGAACCAGCAGATCAACAAGGCCTTCCGCAACATCATAGTCGCCTTTTCCCGTCTCATAGAGCAGCACAGCACGCGCCTGCAGAAGCACACCGCCAACGTCACCGAGCTGTCGGTGCGGCTAGCCAATGAACTTAAGCTGGCGCCCGAGCAGATCGAGACCATCCGGACCGCGGCGCTTCTGCACGATGTCGGCACCATCGGCATGGCGCCGGAGCTGCTGGCGAAGCCGATGACCGCCATGACCAGCGGTGAACTGCAGCTGTTCCTGCAACATGGGGTGCGCGGCCAGATCGCCATGGACGAGGTGGAGGAGCTACGGGAGGCGGGGGTACTGGTCCGGCATCACCACGAGCTTTACGGCGGGGAGGGAGCCCCGGACCGTCTGGCCGGCGAAGGGATCCCGCTCGGGTCGAGGATCATCGCCTTTGCCGACTTCATCGACCTCGAGCTCTCCGAACAGCGCGGCGAGGCGGCCGTCGCGGCCGTTTTGGAGCGCGCAAAAAAGGAGCTGGGCCAAAAGCTCGACCCGGCCCTGTTTCCCCTGATCGAACCGCACGTTCGCGCCCTCTACCTTTCCGGCGCGGCACCCCCGTCCGCCCTCGTGGAGAAGGAGTTGCGCCCCAAGCAGCTGATGGAGGGGATGCTGGTGACCCGCAATCTCCACAGCAGCTCAGGCCTGCTGATCCTGGCCAAGGGGACGCTCCTGGACAGCTACCGGATCTCCACCGTGCTGCGCCATTACCAGATAGATCCCCCCGCGGGAGGGATTTTCGTCAGCTGGAGCCCCTCAGGCACCGAGTCCGGCCTGCATAACAAGGCAGTGAGCCGGAGACCCGCCGAGCAGGAGGATAAGGAAACGGAGGCGGAGCTGCAGCCCGGGCACCTGATCGAGGGGATGCGCATCAGCCGCAACCTCTACAGCGGCACCGGCCTGCTGCTTCTCACCGAAGGGACGGTGCTGGATGACGGCAAGATAGTCTCCCTGGCGCGCTACTATCAGATAGACCCGCCGGCGGGGGGGATCTTCGTCTCCCACACGAGAAAGACGCGATGATCGAGTACAACGAGGCGGAAAAACGCATGGTGCTGAAGCTGGTCTACTACGGCCCCGCCCTCTCGGGGAAGACCACCAATCTGCTGCAACTGCACGAACTGCTCACCCGGCAGGGGCGCGGCGATCTGATGGTGCTCGACACCACGGGCGACAGGACCATCTATTTCGACCTGCTCCCTTTCTTCCTGACCGCGCCGAGCGGGTTGAAGATCAAGGTGAAGGCGTACACCGTGCCGGGGCAGGTATGCCACGACGCCACCAGAAAGGCGGTGCTGCAGCGGGCCGACGGCATCGTCTTCGTGGCCGACTCCCAGCCGTGCGAGGCGCAGAGCAACTTCGCCAGCTTCGACAACCTGGAGGGAAACCTGTCCCTCGTGGGTCTCGACATCGACGCGTTGCCGCTCGTGATCCAGTTCAACAAGCGCGACCTCCCCGATGCCATCCCGGAACAGGAGATCAGGAACAGTTGGGGGCCGACCGGCATACCGGTGGTCATGGCGAGCGCGCTGCGAGGCGACGGGGTGGCCGAGACCTTCGGGGCGCTGACCGGACTGGTCTACGACCGGATCGACGCGCGTTTTCAGCTCCTAAGCGGGCACGGCCTCACCAGGGAGCGCTTCGTGCAGCAACTGACCTCCCTCAGGGAAGAGGGGATGGAGGACGAACCATGACCGCTGGAGATGGACTGAGCTACCTGGTCGGTGAGGAAAGAAACCTGCGCCAGCTGCTCCTGGACAGCGACGTGCTCCCCCTCTTAAAGGGGGTTCTGGCCGCCGGCGCCTCCTGCGCGCGTCTTGTAGACCAGGAGGGGGAGGAACTCTGGGGGGTGACCGCCCCGGTCGGGCGGGGAGAGCTGCTGGCCCGGTTTCCCATCCTGCTTGAGGGCGAGGAGGTGGCGCGCCTCGTCGTCTACGGGGAGGAGCAGCACCTGGAACGGCTCCGCCCCTGCGCGACGCTCCTCAGGGTGGCGCTCGACACCGTGCTCAGGAACAACCTGAAGCGGGTGCTCACCACGGAGATCCATACCAGCGTGGTCAACAACTCGTATGAAGAGCTGATGCAGATCAACGCGGAGCTGGCCCAAAGCGAGGCGCGCTATCGGGAACTGGCCGGGAACCTGGAAACGCGGGTGAAGGAGCGCGGCGCGGAACTGAAGCGGGCCCAGGCCCACATCCTGCAACAGGAGAAGATGGCCGCCATAGGACAGCTCGCCGCGGGGGTGGCCCACGAGATCAACAACCCGCTCGGCTTCATCACCTCCAACCTCCATACCCTGCAAAAGTACGTGGGGCGCTTTTGCGTCATGCTCCAGTTTTACCGGGACCAACTGAACCTCGACCAGCCGTTGCAGGCGGCGAGCGCCGAGGCGGACCGGAAATGGCGGGAACTGAAGCTGCAGCATGTCATGGCGGACGTGGGGGACCTGATGTCGCAGAGCCTCTCGGGCGCGGAAAGGGTGAGCCGGATCGTCGCGGACCTGAAGGGATTTTCGCACGTGGACGAGGCGGGGGACGCGCCGGTCGACCTGAACCAGGAGTTGGAGCGCACCCTGGGCGTGCTGTCGCACGCGCTTGCCGGCGGGGCCCGGATCGTCAAGGATCTGCAGCCGCTCCCCCCCATCACCTGCAAAGGGCAGCTCGCGGGGCAGATCTTCCTGAATCTGATCCAGAACGCCCTGACCCACGCGGGGCCGGCCCCCCTTATCACCCTGGCAAGCTGCTTCGACGGGGAACGCATCAGGATCAGCATCGCGGACAACGGCAAGGGAGTCCCGGCGGCGCTGCGCAGCCAGATATTCGAGCCGTTCTTCACCACGCTGCCGGTGGGCTCCGGCACCGGCATGGGTCTCGCCGTGGTCTGGGAGGCGGTGCTGAGGATCGGGGGGACCATCTCGGTCGCCGATGCGCCTGGAGGCGGCGCGGAATTCATCATGACCATCCCCGTGGGGAAGGAATAGCGCCATGTCCAAGTATTCGGAACTCTTCAAAACAGTGGTGAAAAGCGAGGAGCGCGGCGCGGACGCCGTGGCGGCCTGCGTCGAGGAGCCGCGGGCGGAAGCCCCTAAAGCCTTCGGCGTGCTGTTCGTGGACGACGAGGCCAACGTGCTCTCGGCCATGCGCCGCATCTTCATGGAGGAAAACTACCGGCTTTTTACCGCCGCAAGCGGAGCCGAGGCGCTCACCGTCATGGAATCGGGGGAGGTGAACCTGATCGTCTCGGACCACAGGATGCCGGGGATGACCGGCGCCGAGCTTTTGAAGAGCGTCAAGGAGCGCTGGCCCCAGACCATCAGGATCATGCTCACCGGGCACGCCGACATCAACTCGGTGATGGGGGCGGTGAAGGACGGGGCCGTTTACAAGTTCATCACCAAGCCCTGGAACGACGACGACCTGCGGCTCACCATCAGCCTCGCCCTGCAGCAGTACGTCCTGATGCGGGAAAACCAGAACCTGAAGGAGCTGACCCGCTCCCAGCAGCAGCGCATCAAGAACTACTCGAACCTGTTCGACGAGAACAGGGGGATGATCTCGAACATCCTGCAAAAGGCGTCGCTGGTAACGCGCGAGGATCTGGCACGGGTCGAGCGCGAACGGCTGCCCGGCGATTTTTTCAGCGACACCCTGGTGCGGCTCGGGATTCTCAGCGAGGCGCAGGTGATAAAGACGCTGCAGGCCTCGCTCAACATCGAATACGTCGATCTCGGGCAGGCGGAGATCTCGTCGCACGCGGTCCGCTTCCTGCCGCGAGACCTGTGCGAGCGGAACCGGATCGTCCCGATCAGGATGACCGGACGCCAGCTCACCATGGCGATGGCCGACCCCTCGGACATCTACAAGATCGACAACATCTCCATGATGACCGGGCTGGTCGTGACGCCGCTGATCGCGGCAAGCTCGGAGATCAAGGCGCTCCTGCAACGGGTCCATGCGGAGGAGGTAGAGGATCAGGCGCAAGACGCCACGGACCTGGAGCCGATCGACGAGATCGACATCATCATCGACGACGAGGACAACGACGTCAGCATCCCGGAGCTGATCGGCTCCTCCGAGGTGCCGCCCGTGATCAGGATCGTTAACGCCATCATCTCCGAGGCGATACGCTACCACGCCAGCGACATCCATATCGAGGGGAAAACCAAGTACACCCTGGTGCGCTACCGCATCGACGGGCTTTTGCACAACAAGATAAAGATCCCGGCCGACCTGCACGCGGCCATCGTCTCGCGCATCAAGATCCTCTCCAAGATGGACATCTCGGAGAGGCGAAAGCCCCAGGACGGCAGGATCACCGTCAAGGCGGGGACCAGGATCGTCGACATGCGGGTTTCCTCGCTCCCCACCCTGAACGGCGAGAAGGTCGTCTTGCGCATCCTGGACAAGAGCGCCGCCATCAAGGAGCTGCTGGATCTCGGGGTGCTGCCGGACGATCTCAAGAAGATCCAGACCATCGTGAAGAAACCGCAGGGGGTGATCATCAGCACCGGTCCCACCGGAAGCGGGAAGACCACCATGCTCTACTCCATCCTCGCCACCATGCTGGATACCAGCAAGAACTTCGAGACCATCGAGGAGCCGGTTGAGTACTTCCTGGAGGAGGCGAACCAGGTAGCCATCCGGGACAAGATCGGGCTCTCCTTCGCCAACGTGCTGCGCGCCACCCTGCGCCAGGACCCGGACGTGATCCTGGTGGGGGAGATCCGCGACCAGGAGACGGCCGACGTCGCCTTCAAGGCTTCGCTCACCGGGCACATGGTGCTCTCCACGCTGCACACAAACAGCGCGGTCGCCTCCATCACCAGGCTGATCGACATGGGGATCAAGCCGTACATCATCGCCTCGGCGCTGGAGGGGCTCTTCGCCCAGCGTCTGGTGCGCCGCATCTGCCCCGGCTGCGCCACCAAGATTCCGCCCGACCCGGACGTCCTGGAACTTTTGCGGGTCCCTCCCGGATTCCTGGGGGATACGGTCACCCGCGGCAAGGGTTGCGAGCAGTGCAACAAGACCGGCTACCGGGGGCGCACCGGGATCTACGAGCTGTTCACCATGAACGAGGACTTCCGGCATTTCATCAGCACCTCCTACAAGGAGACCGAACTGCTGGAGATGGCGCGGGCCAACGGCATGCGCACCCTGATAGAGGACGGCCTGGAAAAGGTGCGCCTGGGGATGACCACGCTGGAGGAGTTGCTGCGCGTCATGGGGCCGCAACTCGTCTACCAGAGGCGCTGCGACTGTTGCGAGAGGCTGATCGACGCCAAGTTCCTCTTCTGCCCCTTCTGCGGGTCGTTTCGCCGCAACTTCTGCAAGGCGTGCAAGGTGCCGCTGGAGCAGGGATGGCTCAACTGCCCCCACTGCGGCACGGCGAAGGAGTTGCCCGGTTGAGAAGAGCGGCGGGGAGCCTGCGGTAGTCATGGGCGAATGATGATTCGCCCCTACCGGCAGTTCATTACGGGCGAAGGCCTGCGATGATGAGGGCCTGGTGCGTTGCAGCGACGGTAAAAGGAGAGATGCATTATGAGGACCAAGAACACGATACTGATTGTCGACGACGAGCCGCATGTCATATCGGCCCTGATGCGGGGTCTGGACGAGGAACCGTACCTGCTGGTCGGGGCTTCCGGCGGGAAAGAGGCGCTGCAACTGATGGCCGAGCAAAACTTCAAGGTGGTGATCTCGGACGAGAGGATGCCGGAGATGGACGGAGCGGAGTTCCTCTCCCTGGTGAAGAGGTTCCACCCCGAGACGGTGAGGATCATGCTGACCGGCCACGCCAGCGTCGAGGCGACCATGCGGGCGGTGAACAGGGGCGAGATCTACCGCTTCTTCACCAAGCCCTGGAACGACGTTGAACTGAAGCTGGCACTGAGAAGCGCGCTGGAGAAGTACGACCTGGAACATGAAAACCGGCGCCTGCTCCGGACAGTGCGCAGCCAGACCCGCGAACTCAGGTATCTGGAGAAGACATATCCCGGCATATCGGATTTGAAAAGGGAGGACAACGGCGCGATCCTGATCGATATCGATGTTTCCGAGGAGGAGATTGACGACATCATCTCCCGGTGCAACATCGACTGCTGATTTGCGCGGGATCTAAACGACCTGGTCCCGGCCGCTGCTCTTCGCCTGGTAAAGCCCGTCGTCCGCGCGTTTGAGGACCTGGAGGTAATCCGCGTCTCCCGTTTGCGCGGCGGATACTCCGATGCTCGCCGTTACTCTGAGCTGCTGCCCATCCAGGGGAAACGGTGCCTCCCTGATCAGCTGCCAGATCTTTCGAGCCGCCGCCCGGGATTGCTCCAGGTCCGAGCCAGGCAGCACGACCATGAACTCCTCCCCGCCAAAGCGCCCGATGGAATCGTAGGTCCTGAGCGAGGCGGAGATCCTTTCGGCGAACGCCTGCAAAAGGACGTCTCCCGCCAGATGACCGTAACCGTCGTTTACCTCCTTGAACCGGTCTATGTCTATCATGATGAAACCCAGCTCCGCGTCCGGCTGCCCCTTCTCCCTCCTGCGCGATGCCCGGGAGAACTCCTTGCGGGCCAGGAGCTGTATCTGCCTCTTGTTGAAGGTACCGGTCAGCGAATCCGTGATGGTCTGCCTTTTCAGCACTTCCTCGATCTCCTTCAGGTCCCGTATCCCCCTGCGTATCAGAAGAAACGAGACGCCAAAGACCACCACCAGTACCGCGGCCAGGATTCCCAGGGAAAGCGCCACCGCGCTCCGGTGCCGCTCCCGGTACTTGGTGACGTCGATGTAGACCTCGAAGCTCCCTATCACCTTGGCGCCGTCACGTATGGGGATATAGGTCTCCACCACGTCGACGTCGAATTTCAGCTCGTCCTTCAGATCCTTTACTTCTTCCTTGGTCTCCAGCCTGGAATCGAATTCCCCGGAAAGCGCCCGGCCAAGCCTCAGGTTTTCCCGGTCCAGCCGCCCGATGATGCCGGACTCGGTGCTGTAGACGATCCTGTAATCGGAGGAATACACCTTTATCTTCACGATATCGAAGGGGGCGAGGAATGTCCTCAACTGCCGATCCAGCCGCGGCATATCGACGGCATCTATCGCCACGCGCGAGCCGCCGTCGGCTTGCACCTCGGTCAAGCGTTCCCTTTCCTGCGCGAGCAGGGCGCTGCTCACGCCTATCGCGCCGTCCTCCGCGTGTCCGATCATGTAACGCTGCAGCACCTTGTGGAAACCGTAACCCGCAAGCGAGACGATGACGACGATGGAGATCAGGGAGATGGCGACGAAAAGGCGCAACAGGGCGTCGGGATCCTTCCCGGCATCGAGTTTTGGTCGCATCGATCCCTCCTTGTTCCCGGCGGGCCCGGGAGAGCGGGCCTCTAGGCCCAGCGCCACAGTGCAAGTATCAGCACGATCAGGAACACGATGCTCAGGTTCATGAAGGCCATGAAGAAGAACACCCGTTCGTGCAGCGGCGCCTTGCGGCCGACTTCCCCGGCAAGCGCCCCCACCTCGCGCAGGAGTGCCACCTTTTCCGCCCCGTGCGGCGCCAGCTTCAGCGCCTCGGTCATGTCTTCCCCCGCGTTGTGGCGCCCCATATGCACCCCGTTCTTCCAAAGCCTGCTCGCCGTGGCATCGTACAGCTTCCCGTCATAGGCGAAATAAGCGGGACGTCCTTCCTTGCCGTCGCAGGAACCGAGCTCGTCCAAGGTCAGGTCCCCGCTGGCGGCAAGCGTCGCGGGTTCACGGCGCTTCGCCTTCAGCTTCGGCCCGATGACGAGGACCACGAACATCGCGGAGGAGACCATCACCAGGTAGAGGGAGATCTTGGCCAACAGCAGCAGGCCGAAGCGGGTGTGCAGCAGCATCTCGACCGAGTCGACCCGGTAATAGGTGAGGATGACGCCGGTAACTCCCATGACCGCCATGGAGACGATGCCTACCCGGACCTCGCCGCGCGGCAGACCTCCCGCCGCGTAGGCGGGCTTTAGCACCAGGTGCACGTACAGGATGGTGCCGAACCAGAGTATCGCCGTCAGCAGGTGCAGATAACCCGCCGCGAAACGGAGCAGTTTGCCGGGCAAGCCGATACGCGGCGCGGCGCTCCCGGCGAGCGTCTTTTCAAAATCCCTGCCCGCCTGGGTCAACTCGCCGCCGCCGCCGGGATCGACATGGCAGGCCTCGCAACTCATGCCGGTCCGGGCGGCGTAGATCTCCGTGGCGCCGCATGGCGCCGGCTGCCAGCACAATGACAGGAATAAAATCATCGCATATAGTATTTTCATGCCGAAAGATATATCCTCTACGCCCGGCAAAGTCAATGTAATGGATCAGTTGAGCGGCCCGCCATAGCGGGATTCCTGCCGCGATGCCCGCGACCTTGACATCGATGCAGATGCCGCTCCCACACTGTGAGGTGCGGCCGGCTGCATTTTTCAACGAGTTATTTTGACTGATGAGCCGGATACGTTGAAAAGAACGCGGCATGCCGGTACAATAACCTCCTTTGCCTTTAAGTCAAAGAAGGTGCCGTCCATTTACTTGATTCAGTATGTAGCGGTGCCTCTACGGCCGTCACCCAATAAACCACCTGCGCGAGGAAAGACTTTTATGCTACACACCCAGCACCTGACCATCCATCGGAAGGACTACACCGTTCCAGACTACCTGATAGAGACGGTAGATCTCACCTTCGACCTGGACGCGGAGCAGACGCAGGTGGTTTCGCGTCTCGCCATCCGCAGCAACCACGACAGGAGCGGCGCCCCGCGCCCGTTGGTGCTGGACGGCGAGGAGCTCACCCTGGTGTCGCTGAAGCTGGACGGCGTCGAACTCGACGCCGACCGCTACCAGGTCGAGGAAGGACGACTCAGCATCCCCGCCCCGCCCGAATCCTTCCAGCTCGAGGCGACCACGAGGATCAGCCCGAAGGCGAACAGCGCGCTCTCCGGCCTCTACGCCTCGGGATCGATGCTCTGCACCCAGTGCGAGGCCGAGGGCTTCAGGCGCATCACCTACTTCATCGACCGCCCCGACGTGATGGCCGTCTACACGGTGACGCTCAAGGCGGACCGGGCAACCTGCCCGGTGCTTCTTTCCAACGGCAACCTGACAACCCGGGGGGATCTCCCGGACGGCCGGCATTTCGCCACCTGGCACGACCCGTTCAAGAAGCCCAGCTACCTGTTCGCCCTGGTGGCCGGGGACCTGGTCCATATCTCCGACCGCTTCGCCACCATGAGCGGACGCCAGGTGAACCTGGAGATCTACGTGGAGCAGAGAAACCGGGAAAAATGCGAACATGCGCTCAGGTCTCTGGAGCGCGCCATGCGCTGGGACGAGGAGCAGTTCGGTCGCGAATACGATCTCGACATCTACATGATCGTCGCCGTGGACGACTTCAACATGGGGGCGATGGAGAACAAGGGGTTGAACGTCTTCAACTCCCGCTACGTGCTGGCAAGTCCCCAAAGCGCCACCGACGACGACTACCATGCGATCGAGGAGGTGATCGGGCACGAATACTTCCACAACTGGACCGGCAACAGGATCACCTGCCGCGACTGGTTCCAGCTCTCGCTGAAGGAAGGGCTCACCATCTTCCGCGACCAGGAGTTCTCCGCCGACATGCAGTCGCGTCCGGTGAAGAGAATAGCCGACGTGAAGAGCCTGAGGTCCGCACAGTTCGCCGAGGACGCAGGTCCCCTGGCCCACCCGGTGCGGCCGGAATCGTACCTGGAGATCAACAATTTCTACAGCATGACCGTCTATCACAAGGGTGGCGAGGTGATCCGGATGCTCCGGACCCTGCTGGGGCTCGAGGCCTTCCGGGCCGGCATGGACCTCTACTTCGAGCGGCACGACGGACAGGCGGTGCGGGTCGACGAGTTCGTGCAGGCGATGGCCGACGCGGGGAAGCGCGACCTCTCCCAGTTCATGCGCTGGTACGACCAGGCGGGCACCCCGCTCCTCATCGTCTCCGACGACTACCAGGAGCAGACCGGAATCTACACCCTCACCGTGGTCCAGAGTTGCCCCCCGACGCCTGGGCAGCCGGTGAAGGAGCCCTTCCACATCCCGCTCGCCATGGGGCTGTTGGACCGCGAAGGGCACGAACTGCCGCTGCAGCTGGAAGGCGAGGCCCGGGCGGCCGGGACCTCGCGGGTGCTGGAACTTCGGGAAGGGAGCCAAAGCTTCCGCTTCGTCGGCATCGCGTCCCGGCCGGTGCCGTCGCTTTTGCGCAACTTCTCCGCGCCGGTAAAGCTGGAGTACCCCTACGGTGAGGGGGATCTAGCCCTGCTGATGACCCGCGACAGCGACCCCTTCGTGCGCTGGGAGGCGGGACAGGTCCAGGCTGTGCAGCTGATCATGGGACTTGTGGCGGACATCCGGGAAGGCCGGGCGTTAAGCGTCAAGGAGAGCTTCATCGACTCCTTCGGGAGGCTCCTGGCCGACGAGAAGCAGGATCGCGGCTTTCTCGCCGAGGCGCTGACACTGCCGCTGGAGAGCTATCTGGCCGAGCAGATGGAGGTGATCGACCCGAGCGCCATACACCAGGCTCGCGAACTGGTGCGCGACACGGTAGGAGAGCGGCTACGGGAGCCGCTTCTGGCGGTGCGCGAAGCGTGCGCCCCCCGAGCGCCCTACCGTCCCGACGACGGCCTTGCCGGCTGCCGCAGGCTCGGAAACCTGTGCCTCTCTTACCTGATGGCGACGGGGAGCCGGGAAGCGATCGGGCTCAGCATGGCGCAGTTCGAAAGCGCCGACAACATGACCGACAGCCTGGGCGCCCTATCCACGCTTGCCGGCTGTGCCTGCCCGGAGCGGGACGAGGCGCTGGGAGCCTTCTACGACAGGTGGCGCGAGGACCGCGGGGTCATCGACAAGTGGTTCAGCCTACAGGCGACCTCGCGGCTGCCAGATACCCTGGAGCGGGTGATGCAACTGCTGGAGCACCCCGACTTCGACATCCGCAACCCGAACCGGGCCAGATCGCTGATCGGCGCCTTCAGCCAGGGGAACCAGGTCCGCTTCCACGAGGAAGGGGGGGCGGGATATCGCTTCCTGGCGGACCAGATCCTGCGCCTGAACAGCATCAACCCGCAGATCGCCGCCCGGATGCTGACACCCTTCAGCCGCTGGCGGCGCTTCGATGTCGGGCGGCAAGAGCAGATGAAAAAGGAGCTCGCCCGCATCCTCGCCGAGCCGGGTCTGGCGCGGGACGTCTACGAGCTGGCGGCGAAGAGCATGTAGAGGGAAGAGCATGGAGAGCGAAGGGAGAAGGGAGAAAAATGACGGCGGCCGAAAGGCCGCCGTTTGCTATTACACGAACAGGAGAAGGGAGAAAAACGCCGTTCTCACTCGATGATTACCACTGAAAGTCCTGCCGGGAATCCATACCGGCCCGCAACCGGAGATCAACAGGCGCTAGGCTTTGCCTCAGCCAATGCGGAGTCAGAACTTTCCTCACCCTTCGATGCTTCATATCCGAAGAGGCAGGAAAACTGAACAGCTACCACGACGGTACTTACTGCAACCAGAGCCAATACGAAAGTTACCATTTTGCTTCTCCTTTTTTTGTGAGGATCGCTCCTCGGTGCACGTTTGATGAGTATGATGCGTCATCCGTGCCCGTCCACGGCATAAAAAAGAGAATTAACTTAAAAGGGCCATACTCCTAATGAGCATGTCCTTTATCCACTCGCCGGATAAACAATCCGGCTACGGATTCTTGACTGAAATCATTCAGCAGTCGCGGAAGATCCTTTACCGCGCCGCGGCACCACAAACATTAGAGGAAAAATGAGCATTGTATTTGCGCGGCGAAAAGGGGGAAGCGGCGGCAGCGGCTTCAGTTGTTACCTTTCAGTAACGTTTACGCCATAAGGCGACAACGTTATACGGCCGAAGCCCTGCGCAGGCGAGTTATACTAGGACGCGGCTTAAAGTTATCATTAGATTTCCCGATAAGGAGTAACAGGTTCAACGTGCAGCCTCGAACTCAGGCAAAGTTTCACGGGAAGGTATTATGAAACGAAGCACCTCGCTGTCACAGCTGTTCTCCAATCCGCTGACCATCTTCGGTACGCTGCTGCTGGTCACTTTCACCACCGAGACCCTGGTAATGTCACTCCTTCCGTTCCTGCTTCCCGGCATGGACGGCTTTCCTTTGGTTCTCATCGACGCCACGCTGCTCACCTTCATCAGCGCCCCTGCGGTCTGGTACCTGATCGCTCGGCCGCTCAGGCACCGGGCCCAAGCGGAAACGGCGAAGGCCGACGCGGTGCTGCGATCGATTACGGAAGCCGTGATCGGCTTCGACCCAAACGGCGTCATACAATCCTTCAACCCCGCTGCGGAAAGGATGTTCGGCTACGCGCTCCACGAAATCGGAGGCCGGAGCATAGACCGGATCCTTCCCGAGATCCCCCCCCGCCTTTCCGGTGCATCCTGCGAAGCCTGCCGGAATGAGGGTGCTCGGGTTTTCGGGCCAGGCTCGGAAAGCACCGGCCGGCACAGGGACGGCACCACCTTTTCGGTCGAGCTCTCCGTCGGCAGGCTCGACACCGGGTGGAGCTGCTCGTTCATCGCCATAGCGCACGACGTCACGCAGCGCAAGCGGGAGGCAGCCGCCGCGAAAGAGCAGAAGGATTTCCTGGAAAGCCTGCTGCAGCAAAGCGCGGTCCCGATCTTCGTCATATCTCCTGAGCATAAGGTACTGATCTGGAACAGGGCCTGCGAACAGCTGACCGGCCTGCCGGCGCAGGGGATGCTCGGCAAGGACGAGGCATGGAGGGCGTTTTACCCCGACAGGCGTCCGGTGCTTGCCGACATCGTGATCACGGAAGAGGTGGAGTGGGCGCGTGAAAATTACCGCGTCTTCAACCAGTCGAGCTTCATCCCGGAGGGGCTTCAATCCGAGGGTTGGCACAAGGGTCTCAACGGCCACGACCGCTACATAGTCTTCGACGCGGCCCCGATAAGAAACGGCAAAGGTGAATTGCTGGCCGTGATCGAGTCACTGGAGGACATTACCCAGCGCAAGCGCTACGAGGAGCAGCTCGAATACCAGGCGACCTACGACGTGTTGACCGGTCTGGCCAACCGCAACCTGCTGGGGGACCGGATTCGCCAGGCGCTGCTTATCTCCCGCCGCACCCTTCAGCATGTGGCCGTCTTCATTCTCGACCTGGACAATTTCAAGCTGGTCAACGACACCCTCGGCCAGGAAGGAGGCGACCTGCTACTGCAGATGGTCGCCGAGCGCCTGACCGGATGCGTCAGGGGGGGCGACACCGTGGCGCGCCAGGGTGGCGACGAATTCGCCGTCGTCGTTTCGGACCGGGACCTCTTGGATACCGCCCCCCTGATCGCCGTCAAGATTCAGGAGGCCGTGGCCAAGCCGCTCCAGATAAACGGACGGGAGCTGATCGTCACGGTCAGCATCGGCATCAGCCTCTCACCCAGGGACGGCGAGGACGTGCAGACGCTTTTAAAGAATGCCGAGGTCGCGATGTATCGGGCCAAGGAGCAAGGTCGCCACTGCTTCCAGTTTTACACCGGCGAGATGAACGCCAGGTCGCAGGTTCGCATGACCATGGAGAACCATCTGCGGCGGGCCCTGGAGCGCCGCGAGCTTTCGGTCCATTACCAGGCTAAGGTGAGCATGTCATCGGGGCTGATCACGGGGATGGAGGCGTTGGTGCGCTGGCAAAACCCCGAGTTGGGGAACGTCCCCCCCGACGTCTTCATCCCGCTTGCCGAGGAAACCGGCCTGATCCTGTCCATCGGCGCCTGGGTCCTTGAAAGCGCCTGCGCCCAGAACAAGGCATGGCAGGATGCCGGGCACCCGCCGCTCGTAGTGGCGGTAAACCTGTCGCCCCGCCAGTTCAGGCAGCAGGACATCGCCTGCGTCGTAAGGGAGTGCCTGACGGAGACCGGCCTCGCCCCGCGCTTCCTGGAGCTCGAAATAACGGAGAGCATGGTCATGCAGGACGTGACCCGGGTGGCCTTGGTGCTGAACGAGCTGAAGCTGATGGGGATCTCGCTGGCGATGGACGACTTCGGGACGGGCTATTCGAGCTTGGGATACCTGAAGCGGTTTCCCTTCGACAAACTGAAGATCGACAAATCCTTCGTCAGGGACATCACGTTCGAACCGAACAACGCCGCGATCGCCAAGGCCATCATCGCCATGGCGCACAGCCTGCATTTGAAGGTGATCGCCGAAGGGGTTGAAACCCTGGGGCAGTTGAACTACCTGCACAGTCAGGGGTGCGACGAAATCCAGGGATATCACTTCAGCAGACCGGTCCCTGCCGACGAATTCGAACTGTTACTGCACGACAGGGGGCAGTTCTCAATCCCGGCGCAAGCCTCGGTAGCCTCGGAGAAAACCGTTCTACTGGTTGACGACGAAGAAAACGTGTTGAACGCTCTGCGGAGATTGCTTCTTATTGAAGGCTATCTGGTGCTGGTCGCTCGCGGCGCGAAGGAGGGATTCGAACTGCTGTCGCTGAACAGGGTCGCGGTGATAGTTTCGGACTTCAGGATGCCCGGCATGGACGGCGCCGAGTTCCTGGGCAGGGTCAAGGAACTCTACCCCGACACGGTCCGCATCATGATGTCCGGTTACGCCGATCTCGATTCGGTCACCCACGCGGTAAATGTCGGCGCCGTCTACAAACTACTGTACAAGCCCTGGAACGACACGGATGTCGTCGAGAAGATCAGGGACGCCGTCAGGCATTGCGCCCTTCTCAATGGAAGGTCCTGACTTGCGTAGCCTTTTCCCGCAGAAACAGGGCGCGCCTCTAAATCCAACGTTTTTTCCTGAAATAAACCAGCATGCCCCCTGCCATACAGGCACAAAGCAAAAGCACCGCCGGATAGCCGAAAGGCCAGTCGTATTCAGGCATATGCTTGAAATTCATGCCATACAGGCCGGCGATGAAGGAGAGCGGCATGAAGATGGTGGCGATGATGGTCAACACCTTCATCACCTCGTTGAGACGGTTCGACACACTGGAGAGATAGATGTCCAGCATCCCGGTAAGCATTTCGCGCAGCGTCTCCAGCGTATCGAGCACCTGGACGGTATGATCGTAGAGGTCCCTGAGATAGATGTCGGTGGAATCCCGGATCAGCGGCGAGTCGCGCCGCTGCAGGCCACTCACCACATCGCGAAGCGGCCAGACCGACTTTTGCAGAAAGAGCATCTGCCGCTTCATCCGGTAAATGGCCTGCACCGTCGCCGTAGTCGGTTTTTTGATCAGTTCGTCCTCGATGTCATCGATCCGCTCGGCCAGCCTTTCCAGCACCAGAAAGTAGTTGTCGACGATGACATCCAGCAGGGCGTGCAGAAGGAGATCGGGACCCGCGAGCCGCAGCCGGCTTTTCCCGTTGGCCAGGTGCACCCGCACCTGCTCGAAGACATCGCCTTCCAGCCCCTCCTGGAACGAGATCAGGTAATTCTCCCCGAGGATCATGCTCACCTGCTCCGACTTTATCTCTCCCGCTTTTTCGTCCAGCGCGATCATCTTCAGGACCACGTAGAGGTAGTCGCCGTAGAAGGCCGCCTTGGGGCGCTGGTCCGTGGCCAGGATGTCCTCCAGGACCAGCGGATGGATGCCGTAACAGCTCCCGAAGTGCTGCAGCACCTCCAGGTCCGCCAGGCCGTCCACGTTGATCCAGGTGACAACAGGCATAGGCTTTAGCACCGGGCATTCCGCAAGCGAGGCGACCTGGCGTTTCCCAAGGTTCCCGGCGTCGTACTCGACCACGTCGATCCTGGTGCCGCCGTCCTTGGGGCGGCCGATATGAACCAGCGTTCCAGGCGCAAGTCCCGTTTTCTTGGAGCGTTTCTTGGTCAGTGTCGGCATGCTTTATCCCTTTAAGATGTTCTACGTTCTACGTTCTACGTTCTATGTGCCGTCAACTCCTGCGAGTCTCAGTATTTCCGCCCACTCTTCCTCACGTACCGGCTGGACCGAAAGCCGGCTCCGGTTCAGCAGGGCCATGCCGGCCAACTCCGGTATCGTCTTCAACTGGGAGAGGGTGACCGGCCGCGGCAGTTCCCGAACGAACCTGACGTCGACCATGTACCAGGTCGGTTTCTCAGGCGCGCTGCGCGGGTCGAAGTGCGGGTTCCCCGGGTCGAAGGCGGTCCAGTCCGGATACCCCCCCTTGACCACTTCGGCTATGCCTACCACCGCCGGCTCCGCGATATTGCTGTGGTAGAAGAGGACCTGGTCGCCTTCCTTGATCTGGTCGCGCAGGAAGTTGCGCGCCTGGTAATTCCTGACGCCGTCCCAGTGCTCCGTGGCGTCGGGGCGATTCTTCAGGTCGTCCAGCGAGAAGCTGGACGGCTCCGACTTGAAGAGCCAGTAGTTGTGATTTGACATCGTTTGTTCCGCCTTCTTGCCATCTGAGCGAGGGGATACTCGCTGCTACGGGTTTTTCCTCTTCCTTGCCAGCCGCTTCAACAACTCGCCGGACTCCAGGGTGTTCAGCGCGTCGCCGCGCTCCAGCCAGCCGCGCTGGGCCACGGAGATGCCGTAAGAAAGGGTGCCCAACTGCAGCTTCGCATGCGTGTCGGTGTTGATCGCCACAGCCACCCCCAACTCCTTCGCCCTCCTGACGTACTTGTCTTCCAGATCGAGCCGCAGAGGATAGGAGTTGATCTCCAGCGCCGTGCCGGTCTCCTTCGCTACTTGCAGTACCTGCTCCATGTCGAGCCGGTACCCTTCCCTCTCCCCGATGAGCCGCCCGGTCGGGTGCGCGATGATGGAAACCCACGGGTTCCTCATGGCCGCCACTATCCGTGCGGTCATGACCTCCCTGGAGTCGTTGAAACCGGAGTGGATGGATGCGATAACGATGTCGAGTCTTTCCAGTACCTCGTCCGGATAATCGAGGCTCCCGTCCGCCAGTATGTCCATCTCGGTCCCGTGCAGCACGGTGAAATCCTTTTGCTCGAGATTGAGCGCCCTGATCTCCTCACCCTGTTCCAGGAGCCTCTCAATGCTCAGTCCGCGCGCCACTCCCAAGGAACGCGAATGGTCGGTGACGGCAAGGTAGGAAAGCCCCCGCTCGCGCGCGGCCTGGGCGATTTCCGCGATGCTGTGGGCGCCGTCGCTCCACTTGGTATGCACATGCAGGTCTCCGCGGATGTCCGACAGGGTGATCAGTCGCGGCAATTTCCCGGCCAGGGCGGCTTCGATCTCCCCGCGGTCCTCGCGCAGCACCGGCGGGACAAAGGGGAGGTCGAGCAGACGGTAGACGTCCTCCTCGTCTTCCCCCCCCAGGCGAAGGTTGTCCTCTTCGCGGAAGATGCCGTACTCGTTGATCTTTAAACCTCGCTTCTGCGCCATCTCCCGCAGTCGCACGTTGTGCGGCTTGCTCCCGGTCAGATAAGCGAGCGCGGCCCCGAACGACTCCGGCTCCACTACGCGCAGATCGACCTGTACCCCCTCGCGTATCGTGACGCTGGCGCGGGTCGATCCGCGCATGGTGACGTCACGGACCTGGGTAAGCTTGACGAAGGCCTCCATGACCCCGGCCGGGTCAGGCGAGGTCGCCACGATGTCTATGTCCTTGATGCTGTCCCGGCGGCGCCTGATGCTGCCCGCCACCTCGATCCGTTCCACGGTGGCCTGCTTTTTCAAATCATCCACCAACTCCAGCGCAGCCGGGAGCATGCGCCCCAGCGGCTGACGCTCACGCCCCCGCTTCACCGCCGCTATCCCCTTAAGGATGTTTTCCTCGGTCTTTTGCTGAATCCCCCTGATCCCGATCAGCCGGTGCTCGATGGCCGCACGCTCCAGCTCTTCAAGGCTGCTCACCTGCAAGGCGTCGTAGATCGCCTTGGCCGTCTTGGGTCCCAGATCGGGAACTGCCAGCAGCGTAAAAACGCCGGCCGGTATCTCCTGCTTCAGTTGATCGTAGAGTTCCATGGCGCCGGTCCGGAGATACTCCTCTATTCTCGCCGCCAGATCCGTCCCCACCCCCGGAATCTCCAGCAACTCCTTGTGCGACAATTCGGCCAGGTCGCGTGTGAGCCCCTCAAGGTTGAGGGCCGCCTTCCGGTAGGCCCTGATCTTGAACACGTTGTCCTTCTTTATCTCCAGTATGTCCGCGATATCGGAAAAGATCCGGGCGATTTCCCTGTTCTTCATAGCATCTCTCCCGTCAGCCTCTTTCAGCGCCCCGCGTCATCACCCCAGATCTCTTTCAGCCTTTTGTCACGGCCGCAGCTCAAGCGGTAGTAGGAATAACGGAGCGGGTTCTTCTTGTGATATCCCTGGTGATACTCTTCAGCCGGATAAAAAACGCTCGCCGCTGCCAGTTCCGTCACGATCGGGTTGGCGAAAGGCTTGTTATTTTCCAATTCCTTCAGAGACTGGACGGCTAGGCGGCGCTGCTCCTCATTATGATAAAAAATGGCGCTGCGATACTGGTCGCCTACGTCGCAAAACTGGCGATTCTTGACGGTGGGATCTATGTTGTGCCAGAAGCGGTTGAGAAGCTTGTCGTAGCCGATCTTTGAGGGATCGTAGACTACCTGCACCGCTTCGGCGTGACCGGTGCCTCCTGCCGAGACCTCTTCGTAGGTCGGGTTCATTTTATGGCCGCCGGTATAGCCGGAGGTTACCGATATCACGCCCGGCAGCTCGCTGAACGGTTTTTCCATGCACCAGAAGCAGCCGCCGGCAAAGGTCGCCTTTAGCAGTTGGCCCGCAGGCGCAGCACCCCTCCTGGATGTCTTGCCGTCTGCCGCCCACAGGGGAGCGGCTGCGGCTAAGATCGATATCAGCGTTAAAACTAATACGGTTAATCGCTTCATCAGGTGTTCCTCCCTCTGCTTCACGCCTTACTAAACGCCAGGTGAGAGGCTTTTTTACTTCTTGGCCACGAACTGCAGCGCCGCGGAGTTCATGCAGTAACGAAGCCCGGTCGGCTTGGGTCCGTCGTCGAACACATGGCCGAGATGCCCCCCGCAGCGGCGGCAAAGCACTTCGGTCCGGGTCGAGAACAAGCTCCTGTCCACCTCGGTCCTGATGTTTTCCCCGGCTATCGGCGCGGTGAAGCTGGGCCAGCCGGTCCCGGACTCGAACTTGTCTTCGGATCTGAAAAGATCCAGGCCGCACCCGGCGCAACGATAAATGCCGTGTTCATGGCTGGTTGCGTGTTTACCCGTGAAGGCTCGCTCGGTTCCCTTCTCCCGCAGGATCTTATACTGTTCGGGCGTAAGAATCTTCTTCCATTCTTCCTTGGTTTTCACTATCTCGTCGCTCATGATATAGTTCCCCTTCTCCGCCGAATAGACCTTGATGCGGGACGCTGCATTAGCAATTGCGGGATCATGGTCAAAGCCTCCCGTGACGACACCTACAGCCGCGGCCACAAGCAGCAACAGACCCATTATAAGTGCGGCTTTTTTCATAGCCTGTCTCCTTAATATTAATGAGATAACTCCTCTTGCACAGATCATAGGATAGCACAGAGGGCCCAATTGTGCATGATTGCGCAGGAGATTAAAAACCGGCGCATCGCTGCTGGTCGAGCCGCCGGCGGCTGTCATCCCTTGAACATTCCATGCAAGGCGAAGTCATTGACGTAGACAGTCGGCGCTAAATATCTTTTTTAGGTTGTATAGAGGCGGGTTATCTTGAATAATAGCTTTCGTTCGCAGTGAGCTCGGGAGGAAACATGAAGATATTCTTGATGATACTGGTGATGGCTTTCAGCTCGTCTGCCGCTTTCGGCGAAATGTACACCTGGAAGGATGCCAAGGGGACCTCTTTTTATACCAATGATTTGAACGAGATACCGGCACGTTACCTGAAAAGGGCCAGGATCCTGGATATGGCTACGGGTAAAAAAGGGGGACCGGCCACAGCACACCCGGGCGTAGTCGGCGATCCGGCGGTATCCGCCGGGCAGGCGGCTGCTCCGCAGCCCCGGGCTCAGCAACCCGACGCGGCCGCTGCCGTGCCCGAACCGGCCATTGCCGCTCCTGCACCCGCACGAGTCGCGCCCGCGGCCGAAGTTTCCCCGCCCAGACCGCAGCAACGTTCGACGCTCAAGCAAAGAAGCGCAGACCGCAGACGGAGCAGCCATAGAAGTGAGGAATAGCGCCTGACAAAAGGAGTTCGCATGAAAAGACCGGTACTCGTAACCTTTCTCCTGTTGATGGCAACTGCCGCCGGTGCCGAAGAAATCACCTGCAGGGGTAACATCATCAGCATCCAGGGCGAGGGGATGGTGGCAAGAAAGCATCGTTTCGAGGTAGACGGCATTACCGGAACGGACCTGAACGTGGTGTTGGAGAAATGCAAGAAAATCGCCCAGGAGCGGCAAAACCGGATGGCGCGGAAAAGTCCCGCCGGAAACTTCAGGGGACCGTCGGACCTGGAACTGCAATGCACGCAGGGATCCGAAAAATTCGAGGTTCGCCGTGTCCTGAACACGGGTCGCTGACAAGGGAGGTTGCAGGCGAGAGAGGCGGGCGGATTCGGGCTGGAATTCAACTGAACAACAGGAGACCATGATGAATATTCATGAGTACCAGGCCAAGGAGATACTGAATGCGTTCGGCATCCCCATCCCGCGCGGCCGCGTGGCCCTGACGGCGGACCAGGTCGAGCGCGCCGCCAAGGAGATGGGGGGGCAATGCGTCGTCAAGGCGCAGATTTACGCGGGGGGACGGGGCAAGGCGGGAGGGGTGAAGCTGGTGCACCACCCGGAGCAGGCCCAAAACCTCGCCAAGGAGCTCTTCGGGAAGACCCTGGTGACGCCGCAGACCGGCCCGGAGGGACTCCGGGTGCGCCGCATACTGGTGGAGGAGGCGGTGGACATCGCTCGCGAATTCTATCTCTCCATCACCCTCGACCGCGCCACCTCGCGCTATATCCTGATCGCCTCGGCAGAGGGGGGGATAGACATAGAGGAGGTGGCGAGCAAGTCGCCGGATAAAATCCACACCCTCGCCATCGATCCCTTTACGGGGTTGCGCCCCTACCAGGCGCGCCATATCGCCCTGCAGCTCGGGCTGAGCGGGAGCGTCTGCGAGGACTGCGTCAACCTCATTTTGAACCTGTACCGCGTCTGCCTGGAAAAGGACTGCGCGCTGGTCGAGATCAACCCGCTGGTGGTCACCAAGGCCGGCTGGCTCATGGCGATGGATGCTAAGATCACCTTCGACGACAACGCCATCTTCAGGCACCGGGAATATCCGGACATGGTCGACTACTCCCAGTTGGACCCTCTGGAGATCACTGCCGGAAAGTACGATCTGGCTTACATCAAGCTGACCGGTTCCATCGGCTGTCTGGTCAACGGCGCAGGGCTGGCCATGGCGACCCTGGACGTGCTGAAGGAATCAGGGGGCGAGCCCGCTAATTTCCTGGATGTCGGGGGGGGGGCGACGCGCGAGAAGGTGGCCGAGGCGTTCAAGATCATCCTGCAGGATACGGACGTGAAAGGGATCTTCGTTAACATCTTCGGGGGCATCATGCGGTGCGACGTGATCGCTCACGGCATCATCGAAGCGGCGAGCGAGGTGAACTGCGCCCTCCCGATCGTGGTCCGCATGGACGGCAGCCAGGTGGAGGAGGGTAAAAGGCTGCTGACTGAAAGCGGGTTGAACGTGCAGTGCAGCGACAACCTGGGGGACGCGGCGGCCAGAATCGTCAGCATGCTGGGTTAGGGGCTCGCAAGAGGGGCTCTACAAACAGGTGAAACGTTGACCTGCATCTTCGAAAAGGGAGATCTTCATGTCCATACTGATCGATAAGAATTCAAGAATAGTAGTGCAGGGGATCACCGGTCGCAGCGGGCTGTTCCACACCCAGCAGTGCCGCGAGTACGGCAGCAATGTGGTGGCCGGAGTCACCCCGGGCAAAGGGGGCATACATATCGAGGGGATTCCGGTTTTCAACACGGTGGCCGAAGCGGTGAAGTATACCGATGCCAACGTCTCCATGATCTTCGTTCCCCCTCCCAGCGCCGCCGACGCCATACTTGAGGCGGCCGACGCCGGGCTGGAGCTCGCGGTATGCATCACCGAGGGGATTCCGGTGCGCGACATGGTGCCGGTAAAGGCGATCATCCAGCAGAGCAAGATGTTATTGGTCGGCCCCAACTGCCCGGGGGTCATCACGCCGGGCGAGTGCAAAATAGGGATCATGCCGGGACACATCCACAAACCGGGCAAGATCGGCGTAGTCTCCCGTAGCGGCACGCTCACCTACGAGGCGGTAAAGCAGCTGACCGACGTGGGGCTTGGGCAATCGACCTGCGTCGGCATCGGGGGAGACCCCATCATAGGGATGAACTTCGTCGACGTGCTGCGGCTTTTCAACAAGGACCCGGATACCGAGGGGATTTTCATGATCGGCGAGATCGGAGGGGCGGCGGAAGAAGAGGCGGCCTTCTGGATCAAAGACAACATGCACAAGCCGGTGGCGGCCTTCATCGCAGGGGTAACCGCGCCGCCGGGGAAAAGGATGGGGCACGCCGGCGCCATCATCACCGGGGGGAAGGGAAAGGCGGAGGACAAGATCCGCACCCTGACGGAGTGCGGGGTGACTGTCGCATCGAGTCCCACCAAGATGGGAGAGGCGATGCTGAGCGCGCTGGGGAACTTTTCCGAGCGGGAAAAAAGGTGATGCCGCGCCGGCTTTTTTCGTGGGGGCGAATAATCATTTGCCCCTGAAACATCCCTCCCCCTCACGGGGGAGGCACTTCAGCTCCCCGTCTAAACCTTCTTCAGGAAACAGGTTTTCAGCACCAGCCCCTTGACCTTTTCGGCATTGCATTCGATCTCGTCTTCATTGGAGGTCAGACGGATGTTCTTGATCGCGGTCCCCCTTTTCAAGGTCACCGAAGTCCCCTTCACCTTCAAGTCCTTTATGACCGTCACGGAATCTCCATCATTAAGAATAGTGCCATTGCTGTCTTTTACGGTCATGGTCATGCCGTGCAATCTCCTTTGCTGTTGTTTTGATATTGTCAGAAAAGATCCACCCGATTGGCGTCGACATGCCTTTAGCGGATACATGCGGTCGAAAATCGTTCGCAGGTTATCATGTTGTTGGGCAATAACGGCAGAATTTTCTTTTTGTTTCTGAACGATTCCCGCGGACGGCGAGTCCCGTCCCTGCGGGGTCAGGCCGGCGCCAGGACCAAACTGCCGCAACCTCCCATCTGTCCCCGCCACCGGCTATTGCGCTAACCAGCTGAAAAGACGCAACAAACGGCTCAACCAGAGGCAGATTATTTTTCGCCAATTCCGGGATTATGTCCCTCCGTTTCTTCAAGTTTCCCAGGCTCCCCCCGATAAGAGTATACGAGTCAGCAAAACACCGTTAGGCGAGGTGCGAGCTGGCAGATGAGTCGTTCGCACCCTCGGCAAGGAGAACTGCATGAACCAGATATGGAACTATTACCTCGACCTCACCATCAAATTCAGGCTCAGCCTGCTCTGTGTCTGCTACAGCCTATGCCTGGTCGCCTCCGGATTCGCGGCCCAGGCCGATTCGCCTTTCATCAAGTACGGTTCGGTCATGCTCTTCATCATACTGGGCGGCCTGTTCGGCTGGGCCAACATCTGGTCCATCCGGACCCCTTTGGGACGCGCGGTCAAGTACCTGGAAACCATGGCACATGGCGACCTGAGCGAACAGATCGTGGTGAACCGCCACAACGAGATAAGCCAGATGCTGCATGCCTTGAAAAAGTTGCAGGACTCGATGCGCAGCATGATAAGCAACATTCAGCAGACGGCGGATCACCTGAGCAGCGCCTCCAGCGACCTGAGTTCCACCTCCGAGAAAATGGCGCAGGGAACGGAGCATGCCTCGCATCAGTCAAATTCCGTCTCCAGCGCCGTCGGCGAGATGAGCGCTGTCAGCAACGACATAGCCCTAAATTGCCAGAGGATGGCCGACAGGGCCGGGAGCACCAGCAACGCGACGCTCAAGGGGGAAGAGACCATCGCCCATATGACCTCCATGATGGGGGAGATAGAGCGCATGGTGATCGGCACCGTTGACGCGGTGAAGGCCCTGGGCGCCAATTCCGACAGGATCGGCGACATCGTGGTAGCCATCGAGGACATAGCCGACCAGACCAACCTTCTGGCGCTGAACGCCGCCATAGAAGCGGCGCGGGCGGGGGACCAGGGGCGTGGCTTCGCGGTGGTGGCCGACGAGGTGAGAAGGCTTGCCGAGCGCACCACCTCCTCCACGCGGGAAATCCAGTCCATCATCGGTTCGCTGCAGGGAGATGTGAAGAACGTGATCGGCTCCATGGAAAGGAGCGCCAATAGCGTGAGGGTCGGGACCGAGGACGTGCAGCATTCAAGCCGCGCCATCGGTTCCATCAAGGAGCAGATAGCGCCGCTTCTGGAGTACGTGGCCCAGGTGGCCACCGCGGCGGAGGAGCAGTCTGCGACCAGCGCCACCATCACCGAGAGCATGCAACAGATCATCGGCGTTGTGCACGATGCCGCGACCGGCGCGCACGATTCGGCGAACGCGGCGGCGGAACTTGCCCGCTCGGCGCGGTCGCTGCAAGACATGGTGAATCGTTTCAAGGTGGCGGCCTGAAGATAGGGGATCGCATCGGGAACCAAGCTGGCGGCTTAAGCGGATGGCGGCTTCGCCGTAGGAGCGACATTCCGCCGCTCCTACGAAATAAACAGCCGAATCAAACGTGGAACTTCCTGGCGAGGTCGTTGTCGATCACGTAGACGCAGATCTCCTTGGCGCACTGCTTGGTGTACTTGAACTTCTCCGAGCTTAGGTTGTTGATCAGGAAGGTGACGTCGTCCCGGATCCTCTTGTCGTAGGTCTTGAAGGCTTCGGTATCGAAGTCCTTTATGGCGCGCCGGAAGTTGGCGTTCTCCAGGAAAGGCTCAAGCACCTTCTCCTTGAGGTTGAAGACGTAGCGGTCATGCAGCGACTGAAAGAGCTGGGTCTCCTGCACGTTTTTCCCCTCCACCATGATCTCCTGGGTGAGGGTGCGGCCGGTATATTCACGCTGGGTCTCCTGCCGGAAGGAAAGGCGCACTCCTTCTTCCGCCTTGGGCCCCACCAGACGCCTCTCTATGCCGGTCAGGAATTCCTCGGTTATCTCCAGTTTCTCCCCGGTGAAACGGCAGAACTCGACGGCACCCGGTTCGAAGTTCACCGCGAACATGTAGTGCAGGATATCGCGCTCGATCTGCGCCTCGTTGTAGTAATACAACGCCTCCTTCACCTCCTGCAGCACCACGTAGTCGTAGTTGTGCACCAGCGACTCCATGAAACCCTCCGGTATCGACTCCTTCAGCTCCTTGTGCCAGCGGGTGAAGAAGGTGGAGAGATGCGACATGGTGATCATCTTGTCTTTTCTGGCGTAGGCGGCATAGAAATCCGAGAAGATCTTGATCGACTCGCGACCGGAGAAACCGTGGTCCCCCTCGTGCTCGCTCTCGCCGATGATCTTCTTCCTTCTCTTGGCGTTCAGCCGCTTCCTGTCCTCCTCGGACAGCCAGTCCGGGATGTGCCCGGTGTAGATCTCCATCTTCAATATCTGCAGATGCTCGTCGCAATAGAGCCGATACTTCTCGGGATCGCCTATCCATTCCAACAGCGCGTCCGACTTCACGTTCATCCGCGTCGAGATGATGACCCGGGCGAAATTGTGCAGGACCCTCGGCAGGAAGCTCGTGTCGATATGCTTGCCGAAGATGTTGCGGTAGATCTCCACTTCGGTGTTCAGATCCATGACGTACGGGATGTTTATGAACTCGATCCGGTCCGTGAAGGACTGGACACCCTCGATGCTCCGTTCGTCCTCGGGGTTCATCAGGGCGATGAAGAGCGATCTCACGTTCTCCTCGATGTCCTCGACCTTGTGGATCCCCTCGCTGATGATGTTGTGCAGTTCCAGGAGCCTCTCGGCGTTATGCGACTTCACGTCCATCAGGGCATAGATGCCGTTGTTGGTCTTGGCGAAGTTGGAGAAGAGGTATTTCACCTCGTTGCTGTCCCCCAGGAGCAGGTCGATCTTTCTCTGCAACAGCTCGTTGGTGAGGATGTTCTGCTTCATCGACTTGTCGCCCGGGTTGAACACGGTGATCCCTTCGCCGAGCCTTCGGTTGAAACGGTAGGGGCGCACCTTTATCATCCGGAACAGGTCGGCCGGATCCTCCAGCCTTGCCGACAACGCCTGGAATATGGAACTGCAGATGGTGCAGGGGGAGTCCCGGAAGACCCAGTCGAACTCCTTCTCGGTGAAGAGCCGCCATTTGAAGGCGTCGTTTTGGAACAGGTCGTCGAAGAAGGCCCTGCGCTGCTGCTTGTCGATCATGAGAAGCGGGCTGTCGTGCGAGGGGCAAGGGACCTCGACCACGTCGCCTCCCCGCTGCAGCGCGGCCTTGGCGTCGGACAGGTCCTGCGGCTCCAGCTCGTATTCATCCAAAAGGTGGGAAAGCTTGTCCATGAAGGCGCCGACCTGGTGCTCCTTGAACCTGCCGAGGACACGGCGGTCCAGATGCCAGACCACCTCGTAGCATCTCCCCTCCTCGGTGCTCGCATATTCCTCGAACTTCATCAGCAAGTTGTTCAGGAAGGTGCTTTTGCCGGAACCGGGAGGGCCCTCGAAGATGTAGATCTTGTTCTGGCGCGCCCCGCTCTTCATGGCGGCAACATGGTTCAGGAGCCGGTTGGCGAAGAGGCGGTCCGCGAAAAAGGGGCGGTCGGAATTCTCCACGAAAAGCCTGCGGGTGTCGTAGTTGACGAAATTGATCGATTCCGGATCATCCGGATATTCGTCGGTTCCCTCGCTGACGTAGCTCTGCACCATATCGTGAAAGAGCTGGAAGATATTGCGCATCACCCTTTCCGGCCGCTCTGTGGCGAGCTGCATGAACTCCTCGAAGGAGAGGGAGGCCACCTTCTTGTGCTCCACGATGGTCCGGCTCAACTGCTTTATTACCGTCTCTAGATCTGGCATAGCTTTCCCGCCTGTCACAGTGTTTTTCTGCTCAAGGTCTTGTCCTTAATGGTGTAGACCACACGCTGCCAGGTGATCTCGGCCTCCTCTCCACCTTCCCTGCCGGCGCCCCCGCGGGACGTCTCGATCACAGCCTCGCTGGTCTCCAACTGCACCGGAGCCCCCCAGAGGAACTCGATACCCACCATCGTGTTGGCGATGTACTCCTGCACCAGTTGCTTACCCTCGAAATGGTGCACCAGGTAGAGCGACCCGCTTTCCCCGCGCTCGGGGGCGATCTCTATGTGGGGCGGGTGATAAAGCGAGGCGAGCACCATGTCGCGATACTCGGCCGCGTCGCGGCTCTTCACGTAATACTGCCAGACCATGCGCTGCGGGTCGAGCCTCTTGCCGGTCACGAACAGGTCATGCCGGTCGGTGAAATCCTGATCCACGAATTCCTTGATGAAGAGGTAATCGCAATAGTCGCTGCGGATCTTGAAGATGTAGTCGTCGCCAAGCCCCGCTCCGCTGTCGTATTTTTTCCGGGCCTGCGCATCTGACATGCGGTGGAAATCGAAACCGGTCTTCCCCTTGTCCCCCGCCTCCTTCAGGAAGGACATGAGCCGCATGCCGAGGGCGTAGGGGTTCATGCCGACCCTGGGCATAGAGGTCACGCCGGCATGCACCCGCGCGAAATCGACCTCGTGGCCGCGGATCCGGTCGTCCACCAGAAAAAGCTTCTCGTGCCAGTAGCTCGCCCACCCCTCGTTCATGATCTTGGTGCGGATCTGCGGCTGGAAGAAGATGGACGTCTTTCTCACCACCTCAAGCACCGAACGCATCCAGGTGTTCTCGTCGCGATTCAGAAACTCCGAGTTCTCCACCAGGAAGCGGAGCAGGTCGCGCCGCTCCACGCGCTTTACCCCCACGCTCTTGGTGAAATGCGCCTCCATTTCCGGATATTTCGCCACCACCTCCGCGAAGAAGAGCTTCTCTCCCTCCTCCTTGTCCCGGGCGATGCTTTCGTTGTACCGGGCCACCTCCTTCAGGTACTCGCCTACCGGAAGCTTCTTCTCGATCTGCAGGAATACGTCGAAGTAGTAATTGAGCCGGCTGGAGCAGGCGGCCTCCGGAGCCGAAAAGAGCGGCGAGAGCTCCTCGTGATAACCGACCAGGTTGTCGATGGAGCGGGCGAATTCCAGGATGTAGTCGACCCAGCGTCCCTTCTCCGCGCGCAGCTTGGCGATCACCCTCTTGTCCGAGAGCGCCTGCCCGGTGAAATCGTACTCCCAGGTGTGGCGGAAGTA
>Ga0209317_1000624_pt1 | contig 40063 bp, 31 predicted proteins | sample RifGroB2_FD_183994 | JGI IMG/M metagenome (GOLD analysis project Ga0209317, IMG submission 183994) | Soil microbial communities from Rifle, Colorado, USA - Groundwater B2 (SPAdes) (version 2) | ecosystem: Environmental > Terrestrial > Soil > Unclassified | place: Rifle, Colorado | collected... | reverse complement strand
CACGGGCTTAGGTTCCCAGAGGGTCATCGTGCTGTCATGTCCAGTAAACAGTGAAAGCAGAACATAAACACTACCCGTGTAACATACAAGGGTTAGGGTGAGGGCAGCGCCATAGCGACGAATCCGGCAAAACATCCTCAAAGCCCCCAAGAAAAGCCTTACGCCACCTTGGGATCATATCAGCGCCGGCTCCCTCCCCCCCACCCTCTCCCGGAGGGAGAGGGAGAGCTTATGGGGCCAGCGGAAGATTGGCACTAATCGGGTTCTATTTTGTCTTCTCTCCAACTTTCCAAGCACGAACCGGGCAGTGGTTGCTCCCTCCTGCAGGCCGAGCCCGGACCTCTTCCGGGGCGTTCGGGGTTGAATGCTGTAAATGGTCTGTTACCATGGGGTTCGCGGCGCATTCTGCATATCCTAGGAGAGGTATGAAGGCAAGCCTGATTGTACTCACCGCTATGCTGGCTTCCCTGGTTTTATTTTTCGGGGCGGGAGCAGATACCGAAAAAGCGGATCCCGCACCGGGGGTCACCCTCTACTTCTTTTGGGGGGAGGGTTGCCCCCACTGCGAGAGCGCCAAGCCTTTTCTAAAGGAGTTGCAAGCCAGGTACCCAGCTCTGCAGATCAAGTCGTGGGAGGTGTTGGAGCACCGGGAAAACATTCCCCTTCTCATGGAAATGACCGAGGCCCGCCATCACAAAGCTACCGGAGTACCGGTATTCATCATCGGAGACAGGGTGGTGAGCGGCTTCGGAAAAGAGACCGGAGGCGAGATCGAGGCTCTGGTCCACTCTGCCTTGGCAAGGGATGAAGCGAAGGGCGCTCAGCAAAAGCTCCCAACTGCCGACTCCGGCACGGTCACCGTTCCCCTCCTCGGCAAGGTGGACTCCACCACTGCTTCTCTGCCGTTCTTAACCATCATCATCGCCAGCCTGGACAGCTTCAACCCTTGCGCTTTTTTCGTGCTGTTCTTCCTTCTAAGCCTCCTTATCCATGCCCATTCACGCCGCCGCATGCTGTTGATCGGCGGCATCTTCGTCTTTTTTTCCGGGCTGGTTTATTTCGTCTTCATGGCTGCCTGGCTGAACCTTTTTCTGTTCACTGGAACCCTGCCGGCCGTCACCATTGCCGCGGGTGTCATCGCCCTCCTCGTGGCTGTGATTAATATCAAGGACTTCTTCTATTTCGAGCAGGGGATCTCCCTGGTTATCCCCGAAGCCAGAAAGCCGAAGCTCTTTGAGCGCATGCGAAATCTCCTGAAGGCCGGATCGACTCTCGCTGGTGACCGGAACTGCTATTCTGGCGCTCGCCGCGAACAGCTACGAACTCCTTTGTACCGCAGGTTTTCCCATGGTCTACACCAGAATGCTCACGCTGCATCAGCTCTCGACACCGAGGTATTACCTCTACTTAGCGCTCTATAACCTGGTGTACATCGTCCCACTCGCCATCATCGTCGGAATCTTCACGGTGACCCTTGGCAGCAGAAAGCTCACCGAATGGCAAGGACGAGTCCTGAAGCTGATATCGGGGCTTATGATGCTCGGCCTCGGGCTAGTGCTCCTCATCAACCCTTCCCTGCTCAATAATCCCGTGGCCTCCGCCGGACTGCTCGGTGCGACCCTTGCCACGGCGGCCATGATAATACTGGCATGGAAACAAGTCACGCGTCGCTGACAACAGAAATACCTCCCTGTTCCGTAGGGTGGGCAGCCCCTGCCCACCTAGCAAAGCGCAAATATGTGGCGCAGACCAGCACCCGGAGGAGGTCCCCTTCCATTCCCACTCCCAGTCCACTGCCATTAAGTTAGCGGTGGTTGGCGTTATGCGGCCCATCATCGGGGATGGGTTTTGTCGCTGGAGAAGATGTGGCTTATGTTGCGTACCAGGATCAGCTTTATCGTTAACCTCCGGCAGTGCCGCCCGCAGTCGTGCCTTTGCAGGGGGGAATAGGCAGGAGAGAGGAGGGACCTCCCTCTCGTTGCTGTAGTACCGCATATTCCGGAGACATTGAGCCTGAAATGTGGTAATGCAAATGGAACAGAGCAACAGGCGGTCTTCAGCGAGGAGGTTAGCAAGTTGAGAAGCGAATATGTTAACGCAGGTGAGCAGGCCGACAACTGGATGAGGGTGTCAACCGATGGAGCTTAGATCCATGTCCAACCCGGTTCTGGTGAGTTATCTGCTGGCAGCCCTATCTGTTCCGGTCGTGCTGCACTTCCACCTTTTACCATCCGTCTTCGCAGGCCTGGCCGTTTATGCTCTGACTGCCAAACTGGCCAAACGGCTACCGGTGCGTTGGGGCGGATTGACCTACAAAGTCTCATTGGCCGGCATCATCTTGATGGTGACGCTGCTGGTGGGGGGCATATGCCTGGCGCTCTGGTCCTTTCTCCGTGGCCACCACGGCATGGGCGACCTGCTGACGACCGCTGCCGAAACCCTGGAAAACCTGAAGCGGAGCTTGCCCTCCGACCTGACTGAATCACTGCCGGACACCGTTGAGGAACTGCAGGAGCAGATGGCTGTGATGCTGCGCGAGCATGGCCGAAACATCTCCTCGGTGGGAATCTCCGGGGTGAAAACCTTCGCCCACTTGCTGCTGGGCATGGTGATCGGCGGCATGGCGGTACTGCACCGCTTCAACAAGGATGAAGGCTTTCCTCCGCTGGCTGCCTCTCTGCATGCCAGACTGCTTGCCCTGGCGGATGCCTTCGACAAAGTGGTCTTTGCCCAGGTCAAGATCTCGGGGCTGAACACTGTCCTGACCGCGCTCTACCTCGCAGTTATCCTGCCGCTTTGCGGAATCCACCTGCCGATGGTGACGCTGCTGATCCTGCTCACCTTCGTGGCCGGACTCCTCCCGGTGGTCGGCAATCTGATCTCGAACGCCACCATTGTACTGATCAGCCTTGGCGTATCGCCGGCGGTAGGAGTGGCATCGCTCGCCTTTCTGGTGGTAATCCACAAGCTGGAATATTTCACCAATGCCCGGATCGTCGGCGGGGAAGTGAAGGCGAGCGTCTGGGAGTTGCTTTGTGCGATGCTGGTGATGGAGGCGATATTCGGATTGGCGGGAATGGTGGCGGCACCGGTAGTTTATGCCTGGCTGAAAGCTGAACTGAAGGCGAAGGCGTTGGTGTAATCTAGCTCTTTAGGAAGGATCGCGGCCAGGCGTTGAGGGCTCCTGAGGAACTTCAAAGGCAAATCCCCCCTGTCCCCCCTTTGCTAAAGGGGGGGACCCCAGTATCCGGGGATCTTAGATTAGGGCAAAGCTCCTCTCCGGTAGGACGTCGCCGCAGGCGGGTCGGGTGCTAATAAGGAAGGTCATTGACAAGCTCTTATTGAAAAACCTATTCTTTAAAAGAACGGGAGCTGAGTACGGTCCCGATAGGTAAAAGGAGGTTTACCATGACAAACCCTATTCCGGAAGGATTTCACAGCCTCACACCGATGTTCATGTTCAAGGATGCGCGCAGGGCCATCGATTTCTATAAGAACGCCTTTGGAGCGCAGGAACGCTACACAATGCCGGGACCGGACGGCAAAGGCGTGATGCACGCCGAGCTCCAGGTCGGAGATTCCATCATCATGATGGGCGACGAAAATCCGCATGAGAATTGCAAAAGCGCTGAAACCATCGGCGGTTCGCCGATCAGCTTTTACCTCTATGTGGAGAATGTGGACGCGGCCTTCAGACGAGCCGTCGAAGCAGGGGCCAAGGTCCAGATGGAGGTGCAGGAGATGTTCTGGGGTGACCGCTGCGGGTCGGTGCAGGATCCCTTTGGTTATAGCTGGATGATCGGCACCCACACAAGGGACTTGACGCCGGAAGAAATTCAGGAAGGCGCCAAAGCCGCCTGCACCGAAATGTCGAGAAGTTAATCTATTCTGTAAGTCAGTGCTCTATCGGTAGCAATAACTGACGCCCAGACTATGCTTTCACGCATACGTCCTGGGCGTCTCTGCGTTTCCAGCCAAATTCTCTCTCCTTCTCTCTCCTTCTCTCTCCTTCTCTCTCCTTCTCTCTCCTTCTCTCTCCTTCTCTCTCCTTCTCTCTCCTTCCCTCTCCTTCTCTCCCTCTCCTTGTCAAACGCCCTCCCTCCTCTTGCCGAATTCCCTCTGCCTCCCCTCCCTCTCCCGCCATAAAATTGGCCCGCTCAAATTAAAGCGCATTATTGCCTTGCCAATGAAGGAACGTATAATAGACCGGTGCTTTTTACCAGGGGTGCCTGCACCTTCAATTCAGATAAGGGGGATTTTGCATGAGCGGAAAAACGAAAACCATGGACGGCAACACTGCTGCGGCGTATGTGGCGTATGCCATGAGCGAAACGGCGGCCATTTACCCGATTACTCCATCCTCCACCATGGGGGAGGTCGCGGACGAGTGGGCGGCGGAGGGACGCAAAAACATCTTCGGTCAAATCCTCAATATCAGAGAACTGCAGTCCGAAGCGGGTGCAGCGGGTTCGGTACACGGCTCTCTGGTCGCCGGCGCTCTCACCACGACCTTCACCGCTTCCCAAGGGCTTCTCCTGATGCTCCCCAATATGTACAAGATCGCGGGCGAGCTTTTGCCCGGGGTTTTCCACGTCTCGGCCCGCGCTCTTGCCACCCACGCCTTATCGATCTTCGGCGACCATCAGGATGTCATGGCAGCCCGCCCTACCGGCTTCGCGCTGCTTTGTTCCTCGTCGGTCCAGGAGTGCATGGATCTCGCCCTGGTCGCCCATCTGGCGTCACTGGAGGCAAGCCTCCCGTTCCTGCATTTCTTCGACGGCTTCAGAACCTCGCACGAGGTCCAGAAGATAGAAGCGATCGATTATGAGGACATGGCCGCCTTGCTGAACCGCGAGAAACTGGCCGCCTTCCGCGCCAAGGCGATGAACCCGGAGCATCCTGAGCTGCGCGGGACTGCCCAAAACCCGGACATCTATTTCCAGGGACGTGAGCGCGCCAACCCCTATTATCTTGCCGTTCCCTCCATAGTCTCGGCCTCGATGGAGGCGGTCGGCAAACTGACCGGCAGACCTTACCAGCTCTTCGATTACGTGGGGCATCCGGAGGCCGAGCGGGTCATCATTTCCATGGGTTCGTCCTGCGAGACCATAGAAGAGGTGGTAAAGCATCTGAACGCATCGGGGGACAAGCTCGGCCTGGTGAAGGTCCGGCTCTACCGTCCCTTTGACGCCAGCGCGCTCCTTGCGGCCATTCCGGCCTCTGCAAAGAAGGTCACCGTTTTGGATCGCACTAAAGAGCCGGGGGCAGTTGGAGAACCTCTCTACCTCGACGTCTGCACCGCCTATCTGGAGCGTGGAGGCGAACTCCCGGAACTTTTCGGAGGGCGCTACGGCTTAGGTTCCAAGGAGTTCCGCCCGGTGCACGTGAAGAGCGTTTTCGACAACATGAAAGGCTCCCCGGGCAAGCGCCACTTCACGGTAGGTATCGATGATGACGTCACCGGAGCCTCGCTTCCAGCCACCGGCACCCTCTTGACTACTCCTGAAGGAACCATCCAGTGCCGTTTCTGGGGCATGGGGGCCGACGGCACAGTGGGCGCCAACAAGGCAGCCATCAAGATCATCGGCGACCATACCGACCTTTACGTCCAAGCCTACTTCTCCTACGATTCGAAAAAATCCGGCGGCATCACCGTCTCCCATCTGCGCTTTGGAAAAAGCCCCATCCAATCCACCTATCTGGTGGATGCTGCCGATTTCATCTCCTGTCAGAAGGCGCCCTACGTGCAGGTCTACGATGTCATGGAAGGGATCAAGGAGGGGGGCACCTTCCTGCTGAACTCTCCCTGGAATACGGTTGAGGAACTGGAGCAAAACCTCCCCGCCACCATGCGGCGCAATATTGCCGGGAAGCGGATCAAGTTTTACAACATCGACGCTATCAGCATTGCAATGGCCGCGGGGCTAGGCGGCAGGATCAACATGATCATGCAGACCGCTTTCTTCAAACTCTCCGGAGTGCTCCCTTTCGAGCAGGCTGTGGCGCTCCTTAAGGATTCGATCCGGGCCGAGTATGGCAGGAAAGGGGACAAGGTTGTCGAGATGAACCTGGGCGCCGTCGATCTGGCCGTGCAAAGCCTGATCGAGATCCAGTACCCCGACTCCTGGGGTCAGGCATCCGACGACCGGGGCCTCGACTTCCGTTTAGGGCAGTCGATGCCCGACTATATGGGCAAGGTCATTTTCCCGATTCTGAGGCAAAAAGGGGACGATCTGCCGGTCTCGGCCTTTGCTCCTGACGGCACGTTCCCCTTTTCCACTGCGCGTTATGAGAAGCGCGGGGTCGCCATCAACGTACCCGAGTGGATCAAGGAAAACTGCATCCAGTGCAACCAGTGCTCCTTTATCTGCCCGCATGCGACCATCCGCCCCTTCCTGGCGACCGCAGAAGAGATGGCCGGCGCACCCGCAAGCTTTGAGACCTTGCCGGCCGTGGCCAAAGAGATCAAAGGGCATAACTTCCGGATCCAGGTCTATCCGCTGGACTGCATGGGGTGCGGCAACTGCGCCGACATCTGCCCGGCAAAGGTGTCGGCGTTGGTGATGACGCCGATCGACACCCAGGCCACGGTACAGGAAGAAAACCGCAAGTTCGCCGAGACGCTGAAACCCAAAGGGAACCTGATGAAGCGGACTACCGTGATCGGAAGCCAGTTCCAGGAGCCGATGCTGGAGTTCTCGGGCGCCTGTTCAGGTTGCGGCGAAACGCCTTATGCCAGGATCATCACCCAGCTCTTCGGCGAGCGCATGATGATCGCCAACGCCACCGGCTGTTCCTCGATCTGGGGAGCCTCAGCGCCGGTCAGCCCCTACTGCGCCAACAGCGAAGGGCACGGGCCGGCCTGGAACAACTCGCTCTTCGAGGACGCCGCGGAATTCGGCTACGGCTACCACATGGCGATATCGCAACGCCGCAACCTTTTGGCGGACCAGGTGCGCGGGGCGCTCTCCGGCGGAGTCCCGGGTGAACTCCAGGAGGCGCTCTCGCTCTGGCTGGAGGGGATGAACGACCCGGAAGTGTCGCGACGCCAGGGCGACAGGCTGAAGGCACTTCTGCCGCAGGCCGGGGATAATCCATTACTTAAAGAGATAGCCACCTCGGCTGATCTCTTCACCAAGAAATCGATCTGGATCTACGGCGGCGACGGCTGGGCCTACGATATCGGTTTCGGCGGATTGGATCATGTTCTCGCCATGGGTGAAGACGTGAACCTGCTGGTCATGGATACCGAACTCTATTCCAACACCGGCGGGCAATGCTCCAAGGGGACCCAACTGGGCGCAATTGCAAAGTTTGCCGCTGCAGGTAAGCGCACCGCCAAGAAGGACTTGGGGCGCATGGCGATGACCTACGGCTACGTCTACGTTGCCTCGATAGCCATCGGGGCCGACAAGAACCAGACCCTCAAGGCGATCGCCGAGGCAGAGGCTTATCCGGGTCCATCACTGATCATCGCCTACTCGACCTGCATCAACCAGGGGCTGAGAAAGGGAATGGGGAAATCGATAGAAGAAAGTCAAAGGGCGGTGAAGTCGGGCTACTGGCCGCTGTACCGCTACAACCCGCTGCTCAAGCTGGAGCACAAAAACCCCTTCATCCTGGAGTCGAAGAAGCCCGACGGTTCGCTGCAGGAATTCCTGACCGGCGAGGTGCGCTACAGCGCTCTGGAGAAACTGAATCCTGAGGTTTCGCGGCAACTTCGCGCGCAGATAGAGCACGAGGCAATCGAGCGCTTCAGGATCCTGAGGGATATGGCGGACTGGCAGCCAAGCAAAGGGGATGTGCCACGCGACGGCGGCAGGAAGCACGATCACGTCCCGGCCGGGGATGGAGCAGTAGAGGAGCCGGCTCCGGTATGCATCAGCGCGACCAGCGACCCCCGCTACAGCCGCCCCACCCAGGCAGAGGACGAGTGCGATGATGGACGGGCCGGAATTGATAAGGATCTCGTCAAATGAGCCAATTCAGGCGACCAAATTCCCATAAGTAAAAGCACCTTGCAGCTCTTACGGTGCCAATAAAAATAGGGGATCTCCGCATACAGGAGATCCCCTATTTTCTTTTTCTTTGCTACAGGTTGAACTGGCGCACCAGGCGCTGCAATTCCTCGGCGTTGCCGTTCATCTGCAGCGCCGCCGTGGCGGATTCGTGCGCGCTACCGGCCGTTTCCTGCACCACATGGGTGATCTGCGTCATGTTCCCCGATATCTCGCTGGTGGTCGCGGTCTGCTCCTCTGCAGCGACCGCTATCTGCCTGACCTGCATCGAGACCAGGTTCACCTGTTCGAGAATGGCGCTCAGCGAGGTCTCGAGCTGGGCCGCCTCGGCGACGCCGCGCTCGGTCCCCTTGACCCCTTCCTCCATGGAGGCGATGGCCAGCCGGGTCTCCGACTGGATCGCCTTGATCATGTCGCTGATCTCCTTGGTGGCGCGGGTGGTCCGTTCGGCTAAGGCTCGCACCTCGTCGGCCACCACTGCAAAGCCGCGTCCCTGATCGCCGGCGCGGGCCGCCTCTATGGCGGCGTTGAGGGCGAGCAGGTTGGTCTGGTCGGCTATCTGCTCGATGGTCTCTACGATGGCGCCGATCTGGTTCGAGCGCACCCCCAGCGATTCGACCAGTTGGGCATTGTCCCTCGTGGTGGCCCCGCGTGACCTTATGCCGTCGATGGTGCTCCGCACCACCTCGAAACCATTCTGTGCCACCTCGGTGGCACGGTCGGCACCCTCCACGGCAAACTGACAGCTCCTGGCGATGTCGCAGGAAGTTGCCGCCATCTCCTCACTGGCTGTGGCCACATTGCCCGACTGCGCTGCCACCTGCTCCGCGCCGGTGGCTATCCTTTCCGCGGTGGTCTGCACCTGGGTGGCTGCCGCGGCGACCTGCGTCGAGCTTTGCGCCACGGTCGCCAGCGCCTTGCCGAAGGCCGCTGCCATGGTGTCGAAGGCTTTCCCCACCTTGCCCAGTTCGTCATCCGATTCCAGCCGGACCCGTTGGGTGAGATCGCCGCCGGCCATGGCGGTACTGGCATTGATCAGGGCCGCAGAGGCGGCAGTAATGGACCGTATGATCATCGCCCCCAGGAGCAGTGAAGAGAGGATGGAGCCGACGATGGAGCCGATTACCAGCAGCAGCGTCCTGTCATAGTTTTGCAGAGCCTCCCGATAGGTCTCTTCGGCCTGTTTCTTTTCGTAATCGTTCAGCCTGGTCACCGCCTGGTTGGCTGCCGCAAAGAGCGGATTTACCTTGGTGAGGGTGACGTTGGTCGCCTCGGCATATTTCCCGGCGATCATTGCCTCGCGTGCCGGGATAAAGCCTTCCCGAACCAGTTGCAGCCGCTTGGCGTCGAAATCCTGCGCCAGTTTGCGCTCTTCCTGCCCCAGGTTGCCGCTGGCATAGGCAGCCCATGCACTGTTGATCTGCTCGATGCCGTTGGTCACCTTGTCGGTATGCATCTCCTGGCCGTGATCATGCATTTTCACGATATCCGGGTTGCCGGGATCGTGCTGCAGCGTGAGCAGCAACTGTATGCGGTTATCCTGCATGAGCGCCATGATGCCGCCAAGTTGCGCCGACTGAACCAGGCTTTCCTGGTACAGCGCCTTGATCTTGTCGTTGCTGGCTCTCATACCTGCCAGACCGAGGATGCCCGCAACGGCGACCGAAAGGGCACCCACCAGAAGAATCAGCATGATCTTCGACTTTATACTGAGATTCATATTCTCACCTCTGTGTAAACTGCGAACGGTAAATTAAAATACACTAATTGCAAAAAATCGCCTTATATATCATGTTATCGTCCGTGTCAGTGGGAACTTTAGCTATTGATTTGTCCACTCTTAGACAGAGAACTTTCTAAACAGGCTTGACATTCAGATTCTTAAATGTTTTATTTTCCTTGTTGTTGAGTACTCTCTGTCACCTTTGTCTCACCAATTACAGCACTAAGACAGCTCCAGCTTCGATAAAGCACACCCTTAAGAGCTTCCGGCCGGCAGGCCGGTTTCAACGAACATATCGTCCGGCACAGCTTAATCGGGCAGGCGGAGGTTTAGACCACAACAAAAGGAGCCGGCATGAAAAAATTCTGCATTTTCCTGATACTCTGCTGCCTCACCGGTTCGCTGGCATACGCCGCACCTAAGCCGGTGCAGCCCAATGCCAAAGACAAATGCCCGGTCTGCGGCATGTTCGTGGCCAAATACCCCGACTTCGCCGCCCAGATCCAGTTTCGCGACGGCTCCAGGGCTCACTTCGACGGGGCCAAGGATATGTTCAAGTACCACCAGAACCTGTCCCGTTACGCCCCGGGCAAGAAGGCAGCCGACATCAGCGCGATATTCGTCAGCAACTACTACGACCTGGCCATGGTGGACGGCTTCAAAGCGTTTTACGTGACCGGCAGCGATGTCATGGGGCCGATGGGACGCGAGCTGATCCCTTTTGCGCGCGAGTCCGAGGCGCGCGATTTCCTCAAGGACCACAAAGGGAAATCGGTGCTCCGCTTTAACGAGGTCACCCCGACAATCATTAAGTTGCTGGAGTGAGATGCTAATGGGTGTCATGAAGCTACGCGGTTCGACCTTATATCTGGGCATTACCGGGGGGCTCACACTGGCCCTGGCCGGGCTGTTGCTGCATGCTTCACAGCAGGTTCGTGCGGCAGAACCCGGCTTTAGCCGCAAGGCTGCCTTGGTGCGGCAGATAGAACTGACCGACCTCTGCCTCTTCACCGAGGCAAGCTATACCAGGAATCCCAGCATGACCGACCTGTCGACCCCTTTTCAAGACTCTCCCCTGTCGCTGGATCATTTCCCCAGCGGCGGGCTGATCGGACCGCCCCCACATATAACGGGAAATCCACGTGATTGAGCGCCAAAGACACATCATCGACTTCACCCTGTCGTCACTCATGAGGCGTAAGGGAAAAAACGGCGCGCTGCTCGTGGTTTACACCCTGATCATCTTCGTGCTCGCCTCGGTGCTCTTTTTCACCCACGCCCTGAAACGCGAGGCGGCGCTGGTGTTGCAGGACGCCCCGGAAATCATCGTGCAGCGCACCCAGACCGGCCGCTATCATCCCATTCCGCTGGAGCGGGGCGAGAGCATCGGCAAGATCAACGGCGTGATCTCGGTGCGGCCGCGCCTTTGGGGCTACCAGTACGACAGCGTGTTCCAGGCCAATTACACCCTCTCTGTGCCGGCAGAGAACGCGCCGCCGGCCGGCAGCATCGACATAGGTAGCGGCATCGCCAAGATCCGCGACGTAGGCCCCGAAGATATCATCGCGTTCACCGGGCACGACGGCTTTCCGCGCAGCTATACCATCAGGGAGATCCTCACCGACGAGTCGGAGCTGTTGACCAGCGACCTGATCCTGCTCTCGGAGGAGGATTATCGCGATTTCTCCGGCATCCCCGCCGACCTGGCCACCGATCTCGCCCTGCGGGTGCGCAATCCCCGCGAATACGCCACCATCGCCGAAAAGATCACCCAGATTTATCCGGACAGCCGCCCGATCCTGCGCAGCGAGATCCTGCGCACCTATGACGCCGTGTTCGGCTGGCGCTCCGGGCTCCTGATCGTCATCTTCAGCGCCGCGGCACTCGCCTTCGTGATCTTCGCCTGGGACAAGGCCACCGGCCTTTCCGCCGAGGAGCGCAAGGAGATCGGCATCCTCAAGGCGATCGGGTGGGAGACCTCCGACATCCTGGTGATGAAATTCTGGGAAGGGACCGTCATCTCGCTCACCTCCTTCCTGGTGGGGATCATCCTGGCCTACGCCCATGTGTTCCTGACCGCGTCGCCGCTCTTCGCCCCGGTGCTCAAGGGGTGGTCCACCCTCTACCCCTCCTTCCGGCTCACCCCGTTCCTCGATTTCGGCCAGATTTCGGCGCTCTTCTTTCTGACCGTCGTCCCCTACACCATCACCACCATTGTCCCCTCCTGGCGGGCGGCAATCATCGACCCCGATACGGTCATGCGCTAAGGAATTTATGATATCGGCACGCAACATCAGCAAGGTATTCAATGCCGGAAGCCCCAGCGAGTTCACTGCGCTGCGCGAACTCTCCCTGGACATCCAGCTGCAGCAGACCACAGTGCTCAAGGGGCCGAGCGGTTCCGGCAAGACCACCCTGCTCGCCCTGGTGGGGTGCATGTCCCGCCCCACAACGGGCCGGATTTTCCTCAACGACCGGGAGATTACCAGCCTCCCCGAGCGTTTCCTGACCGAAGTCCGCCGCTCCACCTTCGGCTTCGTCTTCCAGCAGTTCAACCTGATCAAGGGTATTTCCGCTCTCGAGAATGTCATGGCCCCGGCCTACCCGACCGGGGAAAAGTTTGCCCTGCTGCGCAGTCGGGCCCTGGCAATCCTGGAGATGTTCAACCTGGCCCAGCGTGCCGACGCCAAAGTGGAATGGCTCTCGGGTGGCGAGGCTCAGCGGGTGGCGATTGCGCGTGCCCTGATCAACAATCCGTCAGTTATCATCGCCGATGAGCCTACTGCACATCTCGACACCAAGCTGGCCCAGGAATTCCTCAGTATTATGGCCGACTTGAAGGCCAAAGGGACTACACTCATCTTGTCCAGCCACGACCCGGTGATCTACGATTCCCCGCTGGCGGACCGGGTGGTGGAGATGCGCGACGGTCAAGTCGTGGGCCAGGCTGCACGCTCATGATGCTCCATCCCAACATTCTGGCGCTTTTTTTCTCATCCCTGATGATCAGCCTGATGACACTCTACGCTGCAGGTTACGGAATCCTGATCCTGCGCCGCTGGGATATCAGCAGCGGCAGCGAACTGCAACTGGCCCTGGAACGCCGGACCTACCTGATCTCCACCATCATCAGCTACTTCCTGGCATTCCAGTTGGTCTCGCTGTTCCTGTTCATCCAGACCGCAGACAGCATCTGCCACCTCTTCGTGGGGGCGATGTGCGCCGTCGGCACGCTCACCGCCAACGATTTCGGGTATCCGACCCTGCTGCTCAAGGTGCTCAGCTTCATCCTGGCCGGACTCTGGCTGATCCTCAACTACGTGGATAACCTGGGTTACGACTACCCGCTGATCCGCGCCAAGTACCTGCTGCTGCTATTTACCGCCCCCTTCGTGCTGGCCGAGACCTTACTGCAGGCGGTGTTCTTCCTGAAACTGACGCCGGACATCATCACTTCCTGCTGTGGAGCCCTCTTCAGCCAGGCTGCGCGCGGCATTGCCTCCGAAGTTGCGGCGCTGCCCGGCGTCCCGATGCAGGCAGCCTTCTACGGCTGCTTACTGGTCACATTTGCGGCCGGTGCAAGGTTCTGGCTGCGCGGCAAGGGAGCCTACCTGGTCGGGATCTTGAGCGGGATCAGCTTCCTGGTCTCGATAGCCGCAATAATCTCCTTCATTTCCCTCTACATCTACGAGATGCCGTCGCACCACTGCCCGTTTTGCGTGTTGCAAAAGGAATATGGCTTTATCGGCTATCCTCTCTACGCCCTTTTGCTCTCCGGGACCGTATCGGGGCTCGGCGTCGGGCTGCTGCAGCGCTTCCGCTCGCGACAGAGCCTGCTGAAAACCCTCCCTTCCGTGCAGCACAAGCTGGTCGCCTTATCCCTGATCTCGTTCCTCTTTTTCGCTGTCATCGTCACCTGGAAAATTCTTTGCACCAGCTTCACGCTGCAGAGTTTTTAAGGTTACTGCCGTTGAGTTAAGGGTTGCCCTCTCCCCCATCCCTCTCCCCCATCCCTCTCCCATCAGCCTTCGCCAAGGCTACGGCTGGCAAGTCAATGCAGAGGGGGCTTATGCCGCTCCTGCATGATTATGCGAAGCTTGCAATTTCCCCGTCACCTGATTGACAATAAAGACAGCAGCACCCTGTTTTTTGGTTTGTCATTGCTATACTTAGCACTTTCGAGGTGCGTCAATTAACGATGAGATCCTTCGGCTCACATTAGCGACGCCGGCAGCTAGCTGCTAGTGCCGGCAGCCATCAGAGCAATCAAAGCAAGGCAAGGAGTTCTTCATGGGAACCTTAGTGGGAGTGGGAAGCAGCTTTCATAAGAACCCGGCTGATGCGGGGAAGGAGGCCGCCCTCATGGCTCTTCGGCAGGGGAACATCGCCAGGCCCGATTTCGTCTTCGTCTTTGCGACCATCGGCTACAATCAGCAGGTACTTATCAACGCCATACGGGAAGTCACCTCAGGGGCACCTCTCAGCGGCTGTTCCGGCGAGGGTGTCATCACTCAGGGAATGGTTGCCGAAACTAACTTCGGCGTTTGCGTCATGGCCATCGCCTCGGACGAACTTCGTTTTTCCAATGTCAGGGTGAAAGAGATCGGCACCGGGGTCGATCTCGCCGGCGTGCGCCTCGCTGCGGAGCTGCAACCGATACTCGCTCCAGACAGCATCGCCTGTTTTATTTTTGTCGACGGCCTGATCTTCGACTTCGACCCCTTCCGCGAAGCCTTCGAAAAATCACTGCAGCGCGAAACTCCGCTACCACTTTTCGGCGGCCTCGCTGCCGACAACTGGGCCACCCGGAGAACCTACCAGTACCATAACGACGAGGTTTTCTCCCAAGGCGTCTCCTGCGTGCTGATGTCCGGAAAGGGTGAAGTTGCCTGGGGGGTCAGCCACGGCTGCGTCCCGATCGGCACCAAGCGCACCATCACCCGCAGCAAAGGGAACATCATCTACGAGATCGACGGCATGCCGGTGCTGGAAGTGTTGAAGGATTACGTGGAGGAAGGGTCGGAGAGCCAGTGGAACAAGATGACGCTCAACCTCTGCCTGGGGTTCAAGACGCCTGAGCACATCAGGAGGGATTACGGGGAGTTCGTTGTCCGCTACATGATGGATAAGGACGACCGCGAAGGGTACGTGACCATCCAGTCCGACGTAACCGACGGCACCGAACTCTGGATCGTGCGCCGCGACAAGGACCTGATCCGGGACGGCATGCAGGATATCTCGCGCCAGATCAGGGAGAAGAGCGGCGACAAAAAACCCAAGCTGGTCATGCAGTTCGAATGCATGGGGCGGGGCAAAGTGGTTTTCAGGGAGCAGGAGAAAATCGAGCTGCTACTATCGCTGCAGGAGGATATCGGCTCGGACCTCCCCTGGATCGGTTTTTACACCTATGGCGAGATCGGCCCCATCTCCAGCTACAATTGCATCCACAATTTCACGGCGGTCGTGGCTGTCGTGTACTGAGCCAGCCTTTGGTGCCTTTATGAAAAGCGCTGATGACAATCCAAAGACTCCTCTTCTCCCTTGCGATCCCTGCAAAGAGGCGCAGGAGCGTGAACAGGAGGAACTGTCCCAACAGGTCAAGCGACTGATCAGGGCGGAGGGGAAGCTTTACGAATACCAGCAGGAACTCGACGCCCAGCTCAAGGAGTATAAGGAGCTCTACGAATTCAACAGAAGGCTGAACGGGATCGTGAACTTAGAGGAGATCTTTGAAGAGACCGTTTCCTATATCATCGAACACCTGGAATACGAGCGAGCCCTCTTTTTCCGCAGAGACGAGGAGACCGAGAGCTTTTGTGTCTGTGCCCTGAAAGGGTACTACGAACCATCAGAAAAAGCCGCCGTTGCCAACCTCACCATAGAACCCGATGCCCCCTGCCTCCCTCCCCTGCTGGAAGGCAAAGAATTTCTCATCTGTAAAGCAGAGTGCCGGGATGAGATGCTGGTCGCCTGCCGGCCCAGGCTGCAAATGAACGAGTTTTTCGTCTACACTCTCGGGCATCCTGCACGCCCTCATGCCCTTTTGGTAGTAGGAAATTCGGCTGAAAACGCCAGTTTTTACCGAAGGGTGGAAGACAGCCGCGGATCGCTCCTTAGCCTGGGCAACCTGGTGGGGCTGGTTTCCTCGCTCATTGAGAACCGCATCTTCTTTAAGCAGATGGAGATTGCCCGCGAACAGGAAAAACTTGCTGAGGCAAGGTACCGAGGCATCTTTGAAAATTCCCCGGAGGGCATTTTCCAACGGACCCCGGAAGGGAGATATCTGGACGCTAACCCCGCCATGGCGCGCATGTTCGGCTACGCCTCCCCCCATGAATTGATGACCACCGTCACCAACATCGGCGAGCAGCTTTACGTGGAACCGGACTACCATACTGAGCTGATGAGGTTGCTGCAACTTCATGGCAGTGTGGAGGGATTCGAGACCAAGGTGTATCGCAAGGACCGCAGTGTGATCTGGGTCTCGCTAAGCATGCGCATGGTGCCGAACGACTCGGGAGAGGCGCTGTTTTACGAAGGAATGGCCGAGGATATCACCAATCGCAAGAAGGCGGAGGAAGCGCTTCGGGAGAGTGAGCAAAAGTACCGGCAGCTAAGCGAGGCATTGGAGCAGCGCGTCAAGGAAGCCGTCGACGAGTTGCGCCAGAAGGACAAGATACTGATACTTCAGGGCAGGCAAGCGGTCATGGGTGAGATGATCAACAATATCGCGCACCAATGGCGCCAACCGCTCAACATGCTCGCTCTTTTGGTGCAGGATCTGCAGATCACCCAGAAACAGGGTCACTTGAGCGAAGAATTCCTTCAGGCCAACGTCAAGAGAACCTTGGAAATCATCCGCCAGATGTCAAAAACCATCGATGATTTCAGGTACTTCTTTCAGCCTGACAAGGTAAAGGTAGAGTTCAGGGTATCTGAGCCGATGGAAAAAGCACTGTCGCTTCTTGAAGGAAGCTTCCAGATGCACGGCATCCGCATCGAGCTGCTCAAGACGGGCGAACCCACGATATGCGGGTTTTTGAACGAGTTCATCCAGGTCCTGCTCAATATCCTGATCAATGCGCGGGACGCCCTGATAGCAAATCAGCCTGAGAACCCTCTTGTCACCGTAAATATGTTCGCGGAAGGGGGCAAGACGGTGGTGAGCATCGCCGACAACGCGGGCGGCGTACCTGATAACATCAAGGACAAGATATTCGAGCCGTACTTCACTACCAAGGGACCCGAGCAGGGTACCGGCATCGGCCTTTTCATGTGCAAGACCATAATTGAAAAAAGCATGGACGGTATTCTAACGGTGCGTAACGTGGGAAAAGGTGCCGAATTCAGAATAGAAGTCTGAAAAGTTCCTCAGCGCGCCCAAAACTCTGCTACATCCTTCAAGATCGCCTCCGAAACCAGCTCCGACACCTCCGACTCAAACCAATCAGCAGGCATTGAACTACTGTAGCTCGACTCCAGGAACCGGTTGTCCATGAGCACGATCAGCCCGCGGTCGGTCTCGGAGCGGATGACGCGGCCGGCTGACTGGATCGCCTTGGCCATGGCAGGAATGGTATAGGCGTATTCGAACCCCGCGCCGAAATGCCGCTGGTAATACTCCCTCATCTGCTCCCGCTCCAGGTCGAAGTTCGGCAGCGGCGGGCCGATGACAAAGGCCCCTATCACCATCTCCCCCGCGTAATCCACCCCTTCGGAAAAGGTGCCACCCTGCACGGCAAAAACTGCCGTGGGACAATCCCGGCCCCGCAATCGATCAAGGACCTCCTCACACCTGGCCGGTTTCATACTCCTCTCCTGCCTCAGCAGGTCAAAGCCTTCCGGTGCCTGAAAGAGCGCGGCAACCCGCTCCAGAAATTGAAAGCTCGGGAAGAAGGCGAAATAATTGCCGGGACGCAGCGCCATGATCCGTTGCAGCGCGTCGGCGATCTTGGCGTAGTTGCGCTCGCGCTGGGCATACTTGGTCGAGATCTGCGGAATGATGAGGAGCTTGCGATGCTGCAGCGGAAAGGGGCTCTGGAACTCCGCTTGCCGCACGGTATCCGGATCCAGCCCGGAGAGCTTGGCGTAATACTCGAAAGGCTTCAGCGTGGCGGAGAACCCTACCACCTGCTGGTAATCGGCGTAGCGATCCTTGATCATGGCCGAGGCATCGCAGCAGGTGATCTTGACGCTGCCACCGGTTTGGTGCGGATGGAAGGTGGTAAAAAATTCCTGCTTTTCCGACTTGGCCGAGAACTCCAGGGTCTGGGTGAACTCCGCCCAGTAAAATGAGAGCCGCAACACAGGATCCTGCTGCTGTATCTCTACCTCGGACTCCAGGTAGCGCGACAAAAAACCGCGCAGTTTGGCGTCCTGGTCCAGGAAAGGGGCGAGCGGCGGCTCGATTCGGGCTGGCCCGCCGTTTTTGCCGCTCCAGCACGACGCTACGGTCCGGATGCAACCCTCCAGCAGTTCCTCAGCCTCGCCTCGAAACTGCGCCGGCAGGTTGCGCACCTCCTCACGCATCCCATCGAGCAGAACCGACGACAAATTCGGCGAGTAGCAGTCCATGGTACGGGCCGGCAGGTTGTGGGCCTCGTCGATCACCAGGTTCGGCTTGCCGGCCTGATCTACCGCAAGGCCTGCCGCCCGACCGAGAGCTGAGCGCGGGGCAAAGACGTAGTTGTAATCGCAGATCACCACGTCTGAAAGCTTGGCTGAGTCGATCTGCAGTTCGAACGGGCAAACCTGGTACTCTGCTCCGATTTCACGGAAGCTGCGGGCCTTGAGTCTTCTTTTCTTGGCGAGGAGAGCGTCGATGCCATGGCGGGCAAATTTCTCGTAATAATCGCGGGCGTACTCGCAGTAATCCGGGGTGCAAATCGGCTCGTTTTTGAAGCAGATCTTGCTTTTGGCGGTAATGGAGAGCGATCTCAGCTTTGCACCGGTGTCGCGGAAACGTGCGACGGCATCCTCTGCTATCGCATGCTGGCTGTTTTTCGGCGTGATGTAGAGCACCATCTGGCCCCGCCCCAGTGCTTCCTTCAGCACTGGGTGAAGAACGGCCACCGTCTTGCCCAGACCGGTCGGAGCCTGAATCAGCATGGGGCGCCCTTGCGCCATCCCCTCCCCTATCTCCTGCATGAGCTCTATCTGTCCCGGACGCGGATTGGCAAAAGGAAAGGCGAAGTCAGCGGCGATCTTTCGTCTCCTGGCAGCACGCTTGCGCGCCTGTGCCGCTTCCAGGACCAGTTCGTCGAGACGCAGCTCCAGCCATTTTTCGTATAACCCCTGGTCGAGCTGGAGAGTCAAATCGTCCGATTGTCCGTTACGGGAGGAGACCAGGTGAAAGGTCAGTTTGGGCAGGACGCCGTGCTCCAGCCAGTAAAAGTAACCGTAGGTCAGCAGTTGCAGACAATAAGGATGCTCCGTCGGGCTTTTCGCCAGCCGGCGCTTGAGCTCCCCGACGTTGAATGCGGATTTGATCTCCTCGATCCGGGGTATATCGTGGCGAAAGATGCCGTCCATTCGGCCGTTGATCTGGAACCGGTACCCCTCCCGTTCAAAGATCCTGCTTACCGCTACCTCGGCCTGGTATAGCGGAGCCTTGGCTCGCCTCTTCTGGACGCGCAGGTGTATTTCCTGCCCCTCGACCGTGGAGCGTCCGTAACCCGAGTGAGCCTCGATACTTCCGGTTCGCGGTACCGGCAAGGCGAATTCACCCAGCGGGATGTTAATGAGATCAGAGGGAGATTTTAAAGTGAAAGGCATAGATACCGAGGGTCCCGAACCGTCTGCCGCTGGACAAGCCGGCAGCTCTTTGATTTACCGACACTTTCCACTGTTTGGTTCCCTTCTGTCAAGCCGGAACTGAAAATTCCCTGTTGCCACCCGATTGCAATCGTTACGGAAACCGGTATCCTCTTGTCGTGAATTCTCAAATCCATTTAAAAAGGAGATCTGACCCATGAAAAGGATTATTGCAGCGATCGCACTGTCCCTGTTTTGCGCCGGCCTCGCCCCCGCCGCCGACGATGCCGTAGTGGTACTGCCGGCCAAAAACGGCAATGTCACCTTCCCGCACAAAAAGCACAAGGACATGAAGGAGATTACCTGCACCGCCTGCCATGAAACCGACAAAGGCGGCAAGATAGCCGATCTGGGCAAAGACTGGGCGCACAAGACCTGCAAGGGGTGCCACACAGATAAGGGGAAGGGCCCCACGAAATGTAACGAGTGCCACAAGAAGTAGCTCTCGCCATGATTTGACAAGGGAAGCGGAGGCCCGAAAGGCCTCCGCTTTTTCTTTCTGCGTTTTTCGTCCCCTCTCGTCCCCTCTCGTGCCCGCATATCAACAGCCCCATTCCAATTGGACATACAACATTGACTTTTTCTTAGATTCAGAGATAATGAACACGCTTCGGGGTCAGGGCTAATGCGAAGCGCGAGGGCCACCAGTGAACTGCAGTCACGACTTCCCGCCCCTATCCAGCAACGGTCAGCGGCGGTAACAGTACTTGGTAAAGCCGCGCCTACCAACCCTATAAGCTGCAGGAGGCTCGACTTCTCCGACCTCGATGATAAAGAAGCAACGCTTCAGGCCGAGGGGCAGTTTAGTGCAGACATCTAATGAGCACATCTGGCGTCAGGAGGACCACTCATGAGCAGTGATGCTTTTCATGACTTTCATCGGGAAAGATCAACGACTCCCGAGCACATCCGGCTGATTTCCGAGGGAGGCAGTTCCCTCGCCCGGAGTCCCGGCCCCCTCTGCATCGACTCAATTCAAGTCACCCAGACCTGCACCACCGAATCCCAACACATGGTCTATCGATCCACCACAGGCTCGTACAACTTGCCGGACAACTCGCTGTTCTCGGCCCCTGCAGAGTACGCCGTCGAGTTGGATAAGGGTTTGCTACCGGCAGTCCTGCACTCCAGATTCCAACAACAAAATCAGCCTCTTTCGGAAAGCGCCTGCGTAACCGTGCATAACCCGGGCAGGATCTGGGTCATAACCGACCGCGACAGGAAGTACTCCATCAAAAATCTTCAATCACGCCTCACTATCTACCTGCTCAGTTAGCACCCGCTTCAGCCCGGCAGAAAAGGCGGTAAATGCGGGGTCTTGCGTCGGCAGAGCACCAGGGATGAAGCTGTACTCGGAGCTTATCCATGATTGATTACCACGTCTTTCAGGAGAGAGGCAGAAACTTCTTGTTCTTTCCGGCGTCGGCAAGGCTTTACCAGCTGAGCAAGGAGGCGCTCCGCCTGCTGTGCTACTTTCCGGGAAACCTGGAGGCGTTCGAGGCTTCTGCAGCCCTGCGCGCTCTGTCCGTCGATACGCCTGCTGACCAGGCGGAGCTTTGCGCTGAGCTGCGCACTCTTTTACAGAAGGAGCTGAAGGTAGATCACCCTGCTACCGCTTTGACCGACACGGATCTGGGGGGAAACTGCTTGCAGACCTTCTCGCTTTATCTGGCTCAGACCTGCAATATGTCGTGCTGCTACTGCTGGAACCGGGGCGGCAGTTTCGGAAAGAGCAGCACGATGATGGAAGAGAAAACTGCGCAACTCGTTACTGAGCTGATACTTTCACTGGTCGAAGCTTCCAGCGCTGAGAAATGCGTCATAAACTTCTACGGTGGCGAGCCTCTGCTGAACTTCCCCGCGTTGAGGCAGATAACACTGCGGCTACGTCAAGAAGAGGCACGGCTGGCGAAGAGTTTTTGCTTCACTGTCGATACTAACGGGTCATTGCTGACGGGCGAGACGGCGCAGTTTCTGGCCCGCAACTTCTCCCAGATCGGCGTGAGTCTTGACGGGAGGCAGATGGTCCATGATAGGCAGAGGCCTGGGCTTTACGGGGAACCGACCTGGAAAACCATCGTTGACAACCTCATCGCCTTTCCCAATCCGAAACTCCTTGGCCTGCGCGCCACCCTCACCTCTGCCTCCGATACCTATGCCGATACCTTCTGTCAACTCAGCAGCCTTGGTGTGCGCAGGATCCAAATCGAATACTGCCACGAACCCGGCTACCACGAAAACCCGATATACCAAAGAATGGTGGTGCCTCCAGAGCGGCAGATTGGTGAACTTCTCGACTTTGTTGACGAGTATGTTGACACCATCAGCCGCTACAAAAACAGCGACGAGATACCATTTACCTCCAGCCTAATGGATAACATCACCAAGATCAGGCGCGGCAATCGCTTCACCAAGCCGTGCGGAGCCGGGATGAGCACGCTGGCCATAAATTCTTGTGGCGAGGTGTTCCCCTGTATCGCCTTCGTGGATCGCAACGATTTCATCATGGGGCGGGCCGACACTCCAACGCCGCTGTCGCTGCACACGACTCTGGCAGATTTTGAGGTGGATCGTCAGCGAACATGCCGTGCCTGCTGGCTTCGCTATGACTGTGCCGGTGGGTGCTATGCAACTCACTACGACATGACCGGCCAAACCCGGCAGCCTCATCCGGACTACTGTCAGAACATGAAAGCAAAAGCAGAGATATATCTCTACGCCATGGCCCAGATGTTGGAAAAATGCCCCTGGCACTTGGATAAGGTTCCCGCCACGGTGAGTTGCACGGAATATTCCTGAATACCGAGCCCTTTTCCCCCCCTTATTGCAGTCGGCCTCACAGAAGACAAACAAGTCCCCTCTCCCGGAGGCGGAGGGCTAGGGAGGGGGAACCCTGCCGGTTCTTCGCCAGAAGCCACGTCCTTCCCCCCTCCCAACCTCCCCCGCTGGGGGGAGGAGAGTTGGCAGATGCTGAAGGAGTGAGCGAAGATCAGGGTGGGCTACGCCCACCAACCCTTTGAAGAAGGGAGATACACGAAAGGGAAACAGGAAGCTGCAGGTGCTAGAGGTGAAGCGGCGTTACGTAGTAGTAGATGGCGGCGAAATGGCAGGCGCTGCCGGCGAGAACGAAAAGGTGCCAGATTGCGTGGTTATACGGAAGCCGATCCCAGAGGTAGAACACCACACCGACTGTATAGGCAATACCGCCGGCAAATAGCAATATCAAACCGTTTGCCGCAAGCGCCGCAGAGAGCGGCTTGATAGCAATTACAACACTCCAGCCCAGGGCAATGTAGAGCAGCGGACCGATTATGCGCAGACGATGTGCGGTAAAGATCTTCAGAACAGCTCCCACCGTTCCCAATCCCCAGACCATGCCTAGCAGCCACCATCCCCAGATACCCTTCAATGTGACCAAAGCGAAAGGCGTATAGCTCCCGGCTATCATGAGATAGATGCTGGCATGGTCCAGTATGCGGAACACATATCGGATGTAAGGCTTCTTCACGCTATGGTAGGCAGTCGACAGGCAGTAGAAGGTGATCATGGCCACGCCATACACACAGGCGGAGATAAACCGACTAGACTCGCCTTGACCTGCTGCTAGTCCTATCAGCGCGCTTACGCCGATGATGCTCAGTAGCGCGCCGATTCCGTGGGTAAGACAGTTGAGCAATTCCTCAACTTTCTCGTAGTAAACCACTCGCTCATGAAGATCTAACGGTTTCATACTCATCATCCTACACCAGATGACTTGTGTTAGACAAGCCGACTAAGAGGTTCTTTTTGGCTTGATCGAGCCAAGTCCCAACCTCCCCTTCAGGCTTGACTTATCCGCTCTTGCGTATGATTATGTCGCTGGCGCAAGCCGTATACCAAACAACGGACTTGCCCGCGGACAAAGTGATCGGTCAACGAAGGGACCAGCCATGGCAAAAAAGATTTTCGTCGCAGCATCGGGCCAGAACATCGGCAAGACCACCATTTGCCTGTCGCTGCTGCACCTGGCCCAGCAGAAGTACGGTCGAGTCGGCTTCATAAAGCCGCTGGGCCCGAAGCCGACCACCTTTCGCGGCCAACCGGTGGACAAGGATGCCGCGCTGATCGCGCAGGTTTTTGGGCTTACTAAGGACTTGCGCTATATGTCACCCGTGGTGGTCTATCCCGAGACCTCGCGTCAGGCGATCGACGGCGACATCTCACTTTCCAGGTTAAGCGACCAAATCCTGAGCTCCTACGCCGAATTAGAGAAGCGCTGCGACTTCATCATTATCGAGGGATCCGGCCACCCCGGAGTCGGATCGGTTCTTAAGCTCTCCAACGCACGCATTGCAAAGATGCTCGACGCCCCCGTGCTCATGGTGACCGGCGGCGGGGTCGGCAACGTTATCGACACCATTGCCATGAACACCGCCCTGTTCAAGCTGGAAGGGGCCGAGGTGCGCGGGGTCCTGGTCAACAAGCTTCTGGCGGACAAACGCGAGGTAACGCTCGATTACCTGCGTCGCGCCCTGGCCGACGAGCCGTTTTCGCTGATCGGCGGCTTTGACTACAAACCTGTCCTGGCGAATCCGACCCTACGCCGCGTGGCGCGCCTGCTCGATCTCCCGCTGATCGGCAACCGCCGCGAAGTCAGCCGCATCATCAACCATGTGCAGATTGGCGCCGCCTCGACGCAGCGCGTGACAGAGATGTTGCGGGACTCCTCGCTATTGCTGGTAACCAGCAGCCGGGACGAGTTGCTGGTCACCCTCGCCAACCTGTACCAGATGCCCGAGTACCGCCCCCTCATCTCCGGTCTCATCATCCCCGGTGTTTCCGAGGTCAGCACCATCACCCAGCGGATCATCGACCGCAGCAACATCCCGTACCTGCGCACCAAGAAGTACTCGACAGCCGAGCTGTACCGCATCATCACCGAGGACGTCTCGAAGATCACGGCAGAAGATACCGAGAAGCTAGACCTGGTGCGCTCGCTGGCCGAGGACCGTCTCGACTTCCACGCCCTCGACACCCTTTTTACGCCCAGGTAGCCAGGTGTAGGTACATATTGAAAACAAATAGAAAAGGCGGCCTAAAGGCCGCCTTTTGTGTTACCTTCCTCAGATCCCCCTGTCCCACCCGTAGGGGCGAATCATCATTCGCCCACGCTTCGCGCACATCAGGATCCGACGCTTCTCTATCTCCTTACTTCTTGTGGCACTCGGCGCACTTGGTCGGGCCTGCAGCCTTTGCTACATGGCAGCCTTTGCAGCTCTTGTGTGCCCAATCCTTGCCGAAACCTTCGATCTTCCCGGCGCCCTTCTCGTGACAAGCCTTACAGTCTTTCAGACTCTCCTGATGTTTTTTGTGGTTGAAACTAACGTCACCATTTTTCGCAGCGAAAGTGATGGTGTCAGCGGCCATTACCGCTCCAGCGCTAAACATCGTGAGAGCTACTGCGACGATAAGTTTTTTCATTTTTCTGCTCCTCTTCTTTTTGGGGTTTTACAGCTTGAAATGTGATAGAAATTACCATTGGACACTCAGTTGCGCTATCGACATCTATAGTAATACGACCCGATGTCGGGTCAGCACGTCGCCTCTACAAACTGTAACCTGCTGAAAATACAACACTGCGAGTACCACGAAGAACGGAGCAAAGCGACATGGCGCAGGCATCCGAAAAAACTGAAAAGGGTACGATTCCGAGTGTCGCCATCGACGGGGCACGGATCAGGAGCGTACGCGAGACCAAAAAGCTCACGCAGCTCTACGTGGCAAGCGTCGTCGGTGTCACTACCGACACCATCTCGCGCTGGGAAAACAACCGCTACCCCTCCATCAAGCGCGACAACGCCGAGAAGCTCGCCGGCGCCCTAGAGGTCGACCTGGCTGAGATCCTGCGCCAAGAAGAGGTGACGGAAGTTTTAGATCTGGCGCCCCCCGAGCCTCCAATCCCGCAACAGCACCGGTTATTGCTCTGGAGTTTTGCTGCGCTGGTAGTGCTTCTCTTAGTGGCGATTCTCGTTTTTACCCAACGACCCTTGCCGGAGCCGACTGCCGTCAGATGGGTACCTAATTTTGCAGCGCCTGGAGAGGTAATTCCAGTACAGATCAAGGTGACTCGGCAGGGAGATGAGAAGGCGGGATTCATCCTGAAGGAAAAGCTTCCTGACGGTTGGCGGCTCGTCAGCTCCCTCCCGGCCAGCTCCGCTATAGAATCATCCGGCTCCATCAAGTGGCTGATGCCCGGCGGCAGCGCTTCAGCCACCGTCTCCTATACAATAAAGATCCCGGCTACCCCCGCCTTGCGAAAAGACGTAAAGCTGAATGGCGAGATTGTGTTGCGCGTGGCCGGAACAAACCGGACCGAGACCGTAGCCGGCAGCAACAGCGTCAAAGTCGGCGCCTATCACTGGGCTGACACCAACGGCGACGGCCGCATCGACGATGACGAGATCATGCCCGCTTATTACATATATGAGGAGATGAAGGGGCTCGGTCTCGACTGGACGATTATCGAGGCGATCTGGAGCGGCAAGGGCTACCGCTGGGACCCGAAGGGAGGGTTCCAGGTGATCAACTGAGCAACTGCGCCTTCGACTTTGGCATAAACACACTCACCAGTGGGAGTGGGACTGGCTCTCCGGTTCAGTGCCTGCGCTCCGTGGCAACTCCCTCATCCGCCCATCGGGGCACCTTCTCCCCGAGGGAGAAGGGAATGATGCCTACCCTCGCCCCCCGGGAGAGTGTGGCCAAAGGCCGGGTGAGGGGCTTTTGCGCTGCAGCAACCGGCGCTGCATCGACCTAACAAGACACCTGTTGCGGTTTGAGTGGAATCTTCTTAAATTAAGGGTTGCCGGCTATTCTCCCCAACCCTCTCCCCAACCCTCTCCCATCAGCCTTCGCCAAGGCTACGGCTGACAAATCAAGGGAGAGGGGGGCTTGTGCAACGTCCCAGGATTAGCGTTATGCTTAGCTTATAGGTAGTGCCCCTTACCCTCCCTGGCGCGGAGTGAACCGGGCGAACACAAGGTTCGCCCCTACGGAGCTGACCTGATTACCCCCTCGTCAAGACACGCAGTTACCCATCCGCACGTTCTCTCCGCCTCAATGCAAATTAATCACATTTCATGTTAAACTGGAGTCGGCGAAAAAGACCGGGGCCACTGAGCATCTGACATTCGCCAGCACAATCACATCAAAAGGCGGTTCAGAACCCAAGGAAACCTTGGAAAAGACTTCGGCTGAAACCGGCCGAACAGGAGGATTAACCATGAAAGCTCTGATTCTAAGTGCGGATATGTTCGAGGACAGCGAACTGCTGGTTCCCTATTACCGGCTGCTAGAGGCTGGCTTCACGGTGGATGTCGCTTCGGATAAGCGCGACAGCATCCGCGGCAAACATGGCTACGAAGTTCCGGTCAACAAGCTGATATCGGAGGTCACCGCGGCTGATTATAACCTTTTGCTGCTGCCCGGAGGCAAGGCACCGGCTGCCATTCGCAACATTCCGGCAGTACAGGAAATAGCTCGTAGCTTTATGACGGAAGGGAAACCTGTCGCAGCGATCTGCCACGGCCCGCAGATTCTCATTTCAGCCAACGTTCTCAGGGGACGCAAGGCGACCTGCTACAAAGAAGTGATGACAGAACTGAGGGAGGCAGGAACGCAGTATGAGGACAGCGAGGTTGTGGTCGATGGGAATCTGGTTACCTCGCGCGAGCCACGCGACCTCCCGGCCTTCTGCCGTGAGATGATCCGGCTGGTAGGAAAGTAACTGAGTAACAAATCTCTCTACAACGCCTTTGCCCTCAAGGGGAGAGGTCGGGATGGGGTTGAGCAGAAAAAGCAGCCCCATCCCGTACTGTCCTCACCCTTCCCGGATTAGGGATGTGAATAACAGACAATTCAAGAGCACATACAAGAGAAGGCGGCCATTTGGCCGCCTTCTTTGATTCTATTTCTGTTTTGACCCTACTTAAGGTTCTTCTTGATCCGCTCGACTGCCTCGATCACGTTGTCGCGATTTCCGAAGGCGGAGAGGCGGAAGTAGCCTTCGCCGCTCGGGCCGAAGCCGCTGCCGGGGGTGCCGACGACGTTGCACTCGTTCAAAAGTTTGTCGAAGAATTCCCAGGAGGTCGACTCGGCAGGTGTCTTAAGCCAGATGTAGGGACCGTTCACGCCGCCGTAGACGGTGAGACCCGCTTCGGAAAGCCCTTCACGGATGATGCGCGCGTTCTCCATGTAGTAGTCGATGTTGGCTTTGGTCTCTTTCCAGCCCTCTTCGGTGTAGACGGCTGCCGCCGCTTTTTGCACGGGATAGGAGGCACCGTTGAACTTCGTGGTCTGACGACGCAGCCAGAGCTTGTTAAGGCTGTACTTCTCGCCGGTGGTCGTAGTCCCCTCAAGTTCCTCGGGAACGACTACCAGGCCGCAACGTACGCCGGTAAAGCCCGCGGTCTTGGAGAAGGAGCGGAACTCGATGGCGCATTTCTTGGCGCCTTCGATCTCGTAGATGGAATGCGGGATCGAGGGATCGGTGATGAATGCCTCGTAGGCCGCGTCGAAGAGAATAACGGAATTGTTGGCAAGCGCGTAATCAACCCACCCCTTCAGCTGTTCTTTGGTGGCACATGCGCCGGTCGGGTTGTTCGGGAAGCAAAGATAGATCATGTCGACCTTCTCCTCCGGGAATGCCGGGAAGAAGCCGTTTGCTTCGGTGCAGGGCATGTAGACCAGGCCCTTGTAGTAGCCCTTCTCGTCTGCCTCGCCGGTGCGGCCGATCATGACGTTGGTGTCATTGTAGACCGGGTAGACCGGGTCGCCGATGGCAACGGTGTTGTCCATGGCGAAGATGTCGAGGATGTTGGCGCAATCGCACTTGGATCCGTCGGAGATGAACATCTCGCTGCTCTTCAGCTCGACGCCGAGCGGGTTGTAGGACTTCTCGATGATCGCGTTGATCAGGAAGTCGTACCCCTGCTCCGGGCCGTAACCCATGAAGGATCCTTCGCTTCCCAGGTCATCCACGGCATCGTGGAACGCTTTCAGGATGGTCGGCGTCAGCGGCTGGGTGACGTCGCCGATTCCGAGCCGGATCACCTTGGCATCAGGATGTGCTGCGGCAAAGGCACGCACGCGGCGCCCGATTTCCGGGAAAAGGTAACCGGCTTTCAGTTTGAGGTAGTTATCGTTTATCTGTGCCACGTTTTGCCTCCAAAAGTTTATCTAGAGGGCGACCACAGGCCGCCCCATTGCTTTATCTCAGTCCCAGCACGTCCTGCATATCCCAGATACCGGGCTTCGCAGTTACTACCCACTTGGCGGCGCGCACGCTGCCGCGGGAGAACATGTCCCGGGTGTGGGCACGATGGGTGATCTCGATCCGCTCGCCCATACCGATGAAGTAGACGGTGTGCTCGCCAACGATGTCGCCGCCGCGGATGGTCTGCATGCCGATTTCGTCATGGGTCCGCTCGCCGCAGATCCCCTCGCGGTGGAAGTTGGCGACTTTGCTGTAATCCCGGCCCAATGCACCGGCCACGACCTCTCCCATCCTGACTGCGGTCCCGGAGGGGGAATCTTTCTTAAGGCGGTGGTGCGACTCTACGATCTCGACGTCGAAGTCATCGCCCAGGATCTTGGCCACGTCGGCAAGAACCTTGAAGCAGACGTTGACGCCGACCGACATGTTGGGCGCGATGACGACCGGTATCTCGCGCGCCAACTCAGCGGCAAGTGCCCGCTCGTCGGCTGTGAATCCGGTGGAACCGATGACGATGGACTTGCCGAAGAGCGAACAAACCTCAAGGTTCTTCAGGGATACCTTGGGCGCGGTGAAGTCGATCAGCACGTCGCATCCCTGCACCACGGCATTCAGATCGTCGCTGATGGCTATGCCGATAGCCCCCAGACCTGCGTTGTATCCGGCGTCCTGGCCCACCATGGGATGACCCGGACGCTCCAAGGCACCCGAAAGCTCGACCCCGGTCGTTTCCCTGATGGCGGCGATGATACGCCCTCCCATCCTTCCTGCAGCTCCGCAAACAGCTAGTTTTATCATGATCGCTCCAGTGTTATTAGATAAGCCCGTATTCTTTCATGATAGCCGCGAGTTTGGTCTGGTTCGCTTCCGCAAGAGGTGCCAGCGGCAGACGCACTTCAGCGCGGCAACGGCCCTGGAGGGCTACGCCAGCCTTGACCGGCACCGGGTTGCTCTCGATGAACATGGCATTGGAGATCTTCAAGAGGTACAGGTGCAGCCTCTTGGCTTCTTCCATGTTGCCGGCATTGAACGCGTCGACCAGCGCCGCAACCTCTCTAGGCATGATGTTGGCCGTAACCGAGATCACCCCTTTAGCGCCGCATGCCATCATCGGCAGCGTGATGAAATCGTCGCCCGAGAGAACCGTGATGTTCTCACCGCAAAGGGCGAGAACCTCGGAAGCCTGCTGCAGCGAGCCGGTCGCCTCCTTGATGGCAACGATATTCGCGTGCGCAGCTAGCCTGGCCACGGTTTCCGGCAGCAGGTTGACGCCGGTACGTCCCGGTACGTTGTAGAGCACCTGGGGAAGCGCTACGGCATCGGCAACAGCCTTGTAGTGCTGGTACAGGCCTTCCTGGGAAGGCTTGTTGTAGTAAGGAGTAACGAGGAGCGCGCCATCGGCACCGAGTTCCTTCGCATGCTTGGTTATCTCGATCGCTTCATGAGTCGAATTAGAGCCAGTACCCGCGATAACAGGCACCCTCTTTTTTACCTGATCGATGACGATCTCTATGACACGGTCGTGCTCTTCATAGGTGAGCGTAGAGGACTCGCCCGTCGTGCCGCACGGCACTATGCCATCGGTGCCGTTCTCGATCTGGTATTCCACCAGCTCCCGAAGTTTTTCTTCATCGACCACGCCATTAATGAACGGGGTGACTGTGGCAACGATACTTCCCTGGAACATGGGCTACCTCCTTGTACTGACGCTAGATATAAACTGTTTGGCAAAGGCGGGTCTGGAAGAATATCCATCCCCCCTGCCCTGCCTGCAATAATAGGATGATTTGATGCAATCGCTGCGAATGCTGAGGTCTTTTAGTTAGAATCTTCAGCTCTGCAAGCTCATTTTCCGCCTGCAAGCTCATTTTCAGATCCGCAAGGTCTTTCGAACTCTTCTCCACCTTTCAACACGCTCCCCCCTTTGAAAAAGGGGGGTCGGGGGGGATTTGCCTTGGCAGTAACCAAAATCGGAATCAAATCCCCCTAAATCCCCCTTTGTTAAAGGGGGACTTAAGAAGCAAAAGGAGCCTCTAAACCCCTACAGAAACGACGGGATACGCTCGCCTTTGATCAGGTCCTCAAGCTTCTCGCGGTCACGGATGATTTCGAAGCTGTCGCCCTTTACCATCACTTCAGCAACACGCGGACGGCTGTTGTAGTTGCTGCTCATGGTGAAGCCGTAAGCACCGGCGGACATGAATGCGATCAGGTCGCCCTGACGGAAGTTCGGGAATTCGCGGTCTTTTACCAGGAAGTCGCCGGACTCGCAGATGGGGCCGACGATATCACCTTCGATGACGCCGTCCTGATCCTTCTTCACAGCCTGAACCCCGTGGAACGAGCCGTACAGCGCGGGACGGGCCAAGTCGTTCATGCCTGCATCGACGATGACGAAGTTCTTCTCTTCGCCCTTCTTGGTAAATAGGCATTTGCCAACCAGGATGCCTGCGTTGCCGACCAGGTTTCTGCCGGGCTCGAACAGCAGGTGCAGCCCGAGGTCCCTGGTTTCGTCAAGGATCGAGGTGCCGTAATCCGCGGGAAGCGGCGGCTCCTCGTCGTTGTACTGAATGCCAAGCCCGCCACCAAGGTCGAGGTACTTCATATCGATCCCCATATCCCTTACACCGTTCAGAAGACGCTTCAGTTTCTTGATGGCGTCTACAAACGGGGAGACTTTGGTGAGCTGGCTGCCGATGTGGCAGTCGATGCCGAGGATGTCCAGGTTAGCCATCTCCTTGGCGCGCCCATACTGCTCCAGAGCCCGCTCAATGTTGATGCCGAACTTAGCCTTCTTGAGACCGGTGGTGATGTACGGGTGGGTTTCGGGATCCACATCAGGATTGACGCGAATGGCGATGCCGGCCTTCTTGCCGATACGCCCTGCAACCTCGTTGATCCGGTCCAGTTCCTGCTCCGACTCGACATTGAAAAGGAGGATACCGGTTTCCAGCGCGTAAGCTATCTCGTCGTCTCTCTTACCTACGCCGGAATAGACGACCTTCTTCGGATCAACGCCAGCAGCCAGCGCGCGGTACAGTTCGCCTCCGGAGACGATATCGACGCCACCGCCCAGATTGATGAAGGTCTTGAGCACAGCTAGATTGGAGTTGGCTTTAACGGAATAGCAGATTGTATGAGCTGTAGAAGCGAAGGCATCATCCATTGCTTTGAAGTGTCTCTCAAGCGTCGCCTGCGAATAAATATAGACAGGACTCCCGACGGCCGCAACGATGTCCTTTACTGCAACCCCTTCAGCAAATAGTTCGTCGCCCTTGTACTGGAAATGATGCATGATCTTTTTTCCCCCTTGGATCTATGTGAAAAAGTTTCTGGCGTAAACAATAAAAGTTTTTATTTCTAACATATAAAGGAGCCAAAAGTCAAAATTATTGCTCCCCGGTCAATGGCGACTTGCCGTCGTGTCTGTTCCAAAACTGTATTTTGATCAGCCTAAACAGAGGCGGGTGATCTCTGATGATTGTAGCGCCAGGCAAGGTAGTATCTCAGAATGAGTTACAGCCAATAATCTACCAGTTGTTAGCTGACCCTATTTTCAGACAGGTCACTCGCCTTTTCCAAAATTGTAGCCGGTGCAGTTTAGGTGAATCCTTTTCACTGGGAGCCAGAATAAAATTTTACAGTTTGGGTCCACGGTCTCGGTCACATCTGAACTGCGAGTGTCTAGCTTGAGACACATGCAGAAACATGCATTTAACGCGAGGGCCCGAAATTTAGCTTCTGCTTTCCAATCTCACCCTAAATTGCACAAAAAATAGGCTTTCATATTTCCCCTACAAGCCCTGTTCTCGCCCTTCCGCAGGCCGCGACCTTCTTTCAGCCACCAAATCGAAATTTGACACCATTTTGCTCATGAGACAACGTATCGACCACTGCTAATTCTTTTTTACGATGATAACAAGGCTTCTGGCGTCTCCACTCCCTGGAAGCAGGAAGTCCTGGACCGAATCCACCTTAGCGCCCATCTCAGCAAGTGCACCCTCGGCCGCAGCCACCTCTTCGGCAGCATTGCGTCCTTTCATGGCGACGATGCGACCGTCTTGTTTCAACACCGGTAACGCCATGGCGACAAATGAGGGGATGTCGGAAAAAGCACGGGACACGACCCAATCAAAATGCTCGGGAAAATCTTCTGCTAGCGTTTCTGCACGCACATGCGTAGCTGTAAAATTCACCAGATTCAAAAGCCTCACAGCCTGCTTCTGAAAGCTGATCTTTTTGACCACTGCATCTACCGACATCATTTCAAGATCAGGTTGCACTATCTTCACCGGGATGCAGGGAAAGCCACCTCCGGAACCGATATCGAGCAGCCTGCCGGGACCGCGCACCACCTTCAGCAGGCTCAACGAATCGACCAGATGCTTGACCGCAATACCTTCATCATCGGTGATCGCCGTCAGGTTGATCTTCTTGTTCCACTTCTTTAGTTCTTCAGCAAACGCGTTAAGGCTGTCGAGTTGGGCGCTGGTAAGCGAAAGCCCAAGCTCTTTAGCACCGGCACTCAGGAGATCTTTTGCTTTTTGGTTCATTTGCCGCACCTCGCTTTCAACGCGATGGAGAGGATGGTGATGCCCGCGGGGGTAACGCCGGGGATGCGTGATGCCTGCCCGAGGGTATCTGGGCGGAACCGAGCCAGCTTTTCCCTTACTTCCGTTGACAGCCCGGAGATGACGCCATAGTCCACATCGAGAGGTATCACTGCAGATTCGAGCTTCACTGCGCGCTCCACCTGTTCCAACTGGCGGCCGATATAGCCCTTATATTTGATCTGAATCTCCAATTGCTCCCTGATGGTTTCCGACAGATCCATGATCTCCGGATGAATCCTCGCCAGGTCTTGACAGGTGAAATCGGGGCGACGCAGCAGTTGCTCGTAGCTGATGGCGTTTTGCATGCCAACCAGATCCCACTCCTGCAGCAGTTCCTCACCGGCTGCCGACGGGGTCAGCCTCTCCCTGCCGAGTAGTTCCATCTGCGACTCAATCAGTTCCTTCTTGATGATGAAGTCCGCATATACCTGTTCGGGGACCAGACCTACCTCGTGCCCCTTCTCCCTGAGACGAAGGTCCGCGTTGTCTTCGCGTAGCAGCAGGCGATATTCAGCCCGCGAAGTGAACATGCGGTACGGCTCCTTGGTTCCGAGAGTAACAAGGTCGTCGATCATAACGCCGATATAGGCATCGCTTCTGCCCAGCACGAGCGGCGCTTTGTCCTGCACCCGAAGTGCGGCGTTGATACCCGCCATGAGACCTTGCGCCGCAGCTTCCTCGTATCCCGAGGTGCCGTTTATCTGGCCGGCGTGGTAGAGATTTGACACCAGCTTGGTCTCCAGTGAGGCATGCAGTTGGATCGGATTCACGTAATCGTACTCAATGGCATAGGCCGGACGCATGATCTCTACCCGCTCCAGCCCCTCAATGCTCCGGTAAAAGGCCCACTGGATGTCGATGGGGAGTGAGGTAGAAAGGCCGCTCGGGTAGACCTCGACCGTATCGCGTCCCTCCGGTTCGATGAAGGTTTGATGCCGATCCTTCTCCGGAAAGCGAACCACCTTATCTTCGATGGACGGGCAGTATCTGGGCCCGATTCCCTCGATGATACCTGCGTAGAGCGGGGAACGGTCCAGGCCGCTCCTGATTATGTGGTGACCTTTCTGATTGGTATAGGCGATATGACAAGGAACCTGCGGCTGCTCGATCCTTTCGTTTGAGAAGGAGAACGGGATGGGCCGCTCGTCGCCGTACTGCGGTTCCAGGCGGCTGAAGTCGATGGTTCTGCCGTCCAATCGTGCCGGAGTACCGGTTTTGAGCCTGCCGACATCGAAGCCGTAGTCTGCAAGACGGTCGGAGAGGCCGATGGAGGGAAGGTCCCCTGCCCTGCCACCCGGGTAATTCACCAGGCCGATATGGATCAGGCCGCGCATGAAGGTACCGGTGGTCAGTATGACCGTCTTGCCTAGGAACCTTACTCCGCCCCTGGTATCAACGCCTGCGGCAGCACCGTCTTCCAGATGCAGGGCCGTTACTTCGACCTGTTTGAGATCGAGGTTATCCTGCAGCTCCATGACATTCTTCATCCTGAGGCGGTAAAGCTGCTTGTCAGCCTGCGCCCGCGAAGCACGAACAGCGGGCCCCTTCTTCGTGTTCAGCACGCGGAATTGGATGCCGGTGGCGTCGATATTCCGACCCATCTCGCCGCCAAGAGCATCTATCTCTTTCACCAGATGACCCTTGGCGAGACCACCTATAGCCGGGTTACAGGACATCAGCGCGATTGCATCCAGGTTTATGGTCAGCAGTAGAGTGGAACAGCCGATCCTTGCCGAGGCCAGCGCTGCTTCACAACCGGCATGTCCGGCACCGACTACGATTACGTCATATTTTTTGTCATATACTATCAAGCGATGCTCCATTTATGAGAATGTGGCCCCTCTCTGAGTAAGAAGGTACCTCTCAAGAAAGATCAGGTGAACGTGAACTGGTTTGATTCTTTAGTCTCTTTGTTACGGCTATTTGCTTCGTTATTTCGTGATTGTTAGTTCCAATTGTTTCACGTGGAACATTGTATAGGAGTCGTAGCTGCCAGGCGGAAGCAAGGCTGGACGCCCGCAAGGGGTGCCCCTACAAAATCAAAGGTGGCTACAAGATGGTCCGATGAGGTACCCTTGCACTATCAAAGCACGGGGCAGCAGTAGCAACTACAGTCGTGGTGCCATTGATGCCTAGATCTACACAGGTGAAGCAATGACCACAAGGAGAATTTCTATAGGTATAACCCCGACTGGCATAAACATCCCTGTGCCAAATTGTTTCACGTGGAACATGTTTGAGGCAATGCAGGCTGACCTGGAAAGATAAATCCTCCTTCCGTTTCCCCCTCTCCCTAACCCTCTCCCATCAGCCTTCGCAACGCTACGGCTGACAAGTCAAGGGAGAGGAGGCTTGTGTAGCCGATCAGGGAGAAAACCTCAAGTTAACTCAGCTGCACACTCAAGAATCCGCCATACGCGTTGCAGCCCCCACCACCCGCATCTGCGTCGAAAAGATCCGCGCGAAACACCTCGCACGTCCAAAGATATAAATTTCACCGCTGACCGCTCAAGCTCGCCGAAATGCTCAAAAAATAGGCTCCCATATTTCACGTACAACGCCTGTTCTCGCACCTTGGCATGGCCTCACCTTCTGGCGACAGTAAAAGCTAAATTTAAGGTGTTTTTGCTCGCTAGAGCTGATATTAACGCACTGCAATGCCTTGCACATTAGAAAATAGGCTTCTTTGCCGCGTTTCGCACAAATAGTTATTCGCGTAGCCGAGTATCTAGTCAATGTTGGGTTACGCGATGACGCTGCTAACCCAACCTACGGATCTACGGATCGATACACTGAACTTCATGATAACCATTTAACCACAGTGGTTTTGCAAATCCGTCTATGGAGAGATCCCCCCGTACCGGTATCCAAATCCCTCTCAGCGGAATGTTTCACGTGGAACTTCCCTCGTCACTTCCCTATGCAGAAACTCGAGAAAATTCGGTCGAGCACATCGTCGGCGGTCGTCTCGCCGGTCACCTCGCCTACTGCGTCCAACGCATCACGCAGGTCTATCGGCAGAAGCTCCATATTCACACCGGCCGCCAGATTAGAGACAAAGCTCTGCAGCGACTCCCTCGCCTTCAGCAAGGCATCGCGATGCCTTGCACGCGAGACGGCAACGAACTCTCGACCATCGATGGCATGACCATGCATGAAGGCGGCTGTGATGGCATCTCTTAGTTCGGGAACGCCAGCACCGGTCACGGTCGATATTGCTACCGAAGGCGCGGAGGTCGCCTCTGGAAGAACGGCACATGGAGGGAGGTCGGACTTGTTACGCACCACTATCAGGCTCTTGGAGCCTATCGCGTTCAGGATAGCCTGGTCTTCTTCTGTAAATGCAGCGGAACCATCGATTACAAAAAGCACCAGATCCGCCTTCGGGATCCTGTCGAGCGAAAGCCTCACCCCTTCTTGCTCGACCTGATCCTCGGAATCCCTGATACCTGCTGTATCTAAAAGCTTTACCGGCAGACCGTTTATGTTGACCACTTCCTCGATGACGTCACGCGTGGTTCCCGGAATTGAGGTGACTATCGCCCTCTTCTCCTTCAGAAGCGTGTTCAACAGACTGGACTTACCGACGTTCGGTTTCCCGGCTATGACGACGGATACGCCGTCGCGAAGCACCCTCCCCTCGTCAAAACCATCGATCAGAGCAGTCAGCTCGGCCACAGCGGGCGTTACCCTCCCAAGCACATCGCTCTCTACTGCGACGTTGATGTCTTCCTCAGGAAAGTCGATCAGCGCCTCCACGTAGGCCAGCGCATAGAGGATCCCGTCTTTCACAACATCGATGCGCTTGGAAAGCAGTCCTTCCCTCTGATGCTGGGCCAGCGCCAGGGATGCGTCGGTCCTGCTGGAGATCACGTCCATGATGGCTTCGGCCTGCACCAGGTCGATCCGGCCGTTCAGGAAGGCGCGCTTGGTGAATTCCCCGGGCTCCGCCAGCCTCGCCCCTTCGGAAATTACCAGGGAGAGTATCCGCGACACGACGAGAGTCCCGCCGTGGCACTGGATCTCCACCACGTCTTCACGGGTGTAGGAGTTGGGCCCTTTCATGAATACCAGCATGGTCTCGTCGAGGAGATCGCCGGTTGTCGGGTGCACCACTGCGCCATAAGAAAAACGGTGGCTTTTTAGGCCACCGTTCGTTTTAGCTCTGAAGATGTTCCGGGCGATAGGGAGGGATGCGGGGCCGCTGATCCGGACTATCCCTATCCCCCCCTCTCCTACCGGTGTGCTGATTGCTGCTATCGTATCGCGTAGGTACATTTGCTTTACCCGTTAAAGATTAGTCGTGGACCGTCTTGTTGATGTACATCTGCTGCGCGATGGTCAGCACGTTGTTGACCAGCCAGTAGAGGACGAGCCCGGAAGGGAAACTCAGGAACATAAAAGTGAATACCACCGGCAGCGCAAGCATCATCTTGGCCTGGATCGGATCCATGTTGGTCGGTGTCATCTTCTGCTGGATGAACATGGTCACGCCCATGATTACCGGGGTGATGTAGTACGGGTCCTTAGCGGAAAGATCGGTGATCCAAAGGTAGAACGGCGCGTGCCTAAGCTCGATGGAGTACATGAGTGCGCGGTACAGACCGAAGAAGACCGGGATCTGCACGATCATCGGCAGGCAGCCGCCCATCGGGTTTACCTTGTGGGTCTTGTACAACTCCATGACTGCCTTGTTCATGGCGTCACGGTCGTTCTTGAACTTTTCCTTCAGCTCGGTCATCTTCGGCTGCAGCTTCTGCATATCCTTCATCGACTTGTAGCTCTTGTGGGTGAGCGGGAAGAAGAGGAGCTTCAGGATGCAGGTAATGATGATGATCGCCAGACCGTAGTTGCCGGTGTACTTGTAGAGAAACTTCAGGGAGTAAATCAGCGGCTTGGCGATAGGTCCGAACCAGCCGTAATCGATAACTTCCTCAAGCCTATTCCCCTGGAGTTTCAGGATATCGAGATCCTTCGGACCGTAGTAGACGGAGTAGTCAACGGTAGCAACCTGCCCGGGAGCCACGGAAAGCGCCGGTGAGGAGATATCCCTGACCAGCAGGTCGGTTGCCGGACGTGTCATGTTAACGCTGGCAATGCTCCCTTTCTCGGCAATCACGGCATCCATGAAATACTTGTCGGCGAACGCAGACCAGATAACGTTCTTGCTGTACGGGACCGGGGTCTTCTCGATTTTGTCCAGCTTGTCGATGTTGACCTTATCTTCGGCCAGGACCGAGGGACCGTAAACTTCGTATCTCCCCTCCCCTTTGTGCGCGCCAATACGCTCTTTCTGCAAGAGATGCAGCACGCCGTCAACCTTGGCTGCACCGGTGTTCTGCACCTGCTGGGAGAGCCCTATGCGGTAGGCGTCGCCGGAGAAGCTGTAAATCTTCTTAAATAGAACTCCCTGCGCTGTAACCGTCGAGAATTCGACGGTTCCTTTATTGCCATTGGAGAGCTTCAGGCTGTCTGCGGAAGCGTTGAATACGGTGCCCGGTGCGATACCAAACTCTCTGGAGTCGCTGAGCAGTGCAAAACGGTCGGGAGACACCTCGTTGATCAACACGATGTCCTTGCCCTGGGGACCGGAGGTCTCCTTGTACTTCTTAAGGACCAGCTTTTTGAGGCTGGCACCCTGGGAGGAAAACACCGCAGTGTAAAGATCGGTATCGACAGTGATGTCTTTAGCGGCTGCAACTGTCTGGGGCAGCATTGCCCCGGGTTCAACTGCCGCTACGGCAGTCGCGGCCGGAGCAGTGGCTACCGCGCCAGGCGCAGCGGATACGGAGGTCAGCGCGGCCTGCTTCGGTGCAGAGCTACCCGGCAGCGGCTTCGCGTTCGGGAAGATAAACGAATAGGCGTACAAAACCCCAATGGAGAGCAATACTGCAATGATGAGTCTTTTTTCCATTAAAAAATCTCCTGAAGAGGCTATTTGACCGGATCGTAACCGCCGGGGTGAAATGGATGACACCTGATAATGCGGGCAGCAGTCAGCCATAACCCTTTGATGGGGCCGTATTTATCCAATGCTTGTAAGGAATAATGTGAACAGGTGGGGTAAAAACGGCAGGAAGAGGCCTTGAACGGAGAGATGAACCTCTGGTAGATAACTATCAGGCCTTTCAATACTCTATTAAGCATATCTTTTACGCAGCCGCCCGAAGGCGGCTGTGAGCTCGGCTGAGATCTGGTGAAAGTCAAGCGAATCCGCCCCTTTCTTGGCAACGATATTAATATCTGCCTGCATAAAAAGAGACTTGTTCTGCCTGTAAAACTCCCGCAGTCTTCTCTTGATGCTGTTCCTTACGACGGCGTTTCCCACCTTTTTGCTCACAGTGAAGCCAACCCTGGTACCGGCCGATTCCCGGTCTTTCCAGAGCAATAAAAAGTGAGGGGTATGCATCTTCGACGCACCCGAGTTAAATTGCAGAAACTCGGGGCGTCTTCGAAGGCGTTCACCCTTGGGAAAAACTAAGTCATACAAGCAGGAAATTTATTTAGCTGCGATGGTTACTGCCAGACGCTTGCGCCCTTTCGCCCTTCTTCTCTTGATCACGAGCCTGCCGTTTTTGGTGGCCATGCGTACGAGAAAACCGTGGGTTCTCTTTCTGGAGATATTGCTGGGCTGGAAAGTTCTTTT
>Ga0209317_1000622_pt1 | contig 40169 bp, 35 predicted proteins | sample RifGroB2_FD_183994 | JGI IMG/M metagenome (GOLD analysis project Ga0209317, IMG submission 183994) | Soil microbial communities from Rifle, Colorado, USA - Groundwater B2 (SPAdes) (version 2) | ecosystem: Environmental > Terrestrial > Soil > Unclassified | place: Rifle, Colorado | collected... | reverse complement strand
AGGTGTTGTCGGAGCAAACGGCCAGGTAATGGTCGCCGGTAATATTGCCCTTTCCGGAACGGTTGATCCGACAGCGGCTGATGGCGCCGATGGCGACTTCTACATCAACACGACAAACAACACGCTCTTCGGACCGAAAGCAGTCGGCGCCTGGCCGGCCAGCTCTGCCTCCATGATCGGCCCGCAGGGACCCCAGGGCATCCAGGGTCAGCAAGGATCACAGGGTGTAGCCGGGCCAGCCGGTCCGCAAGGACTGACAGGCGCCACCGGTCCTGCCGGACCTCTGGGCCCGATCGGCCTTACCGGAGCAACAGGTTCCACCGGTCCTGCCGGACCAAGCATTTTTACCATTAATGGAACTGACGCCGTTTACACCGTTGGCTCTGTAGGGTTGGGCGTCAATCCGCCCGCGGCATCCGCTCAACTGGATGTATCATCAACCTCCAAAGGCTTCCTGGCGCCACGCATGACATCTGCCCAGCGCACTGCCATTGCCGCTCCCGCCACCAGTCTGCTGGTCTATCAGACCGATGCTACTTCCGGTTTCTACTACTACGATGGCAGCGCCTGGATCGGACCGTTCGGTACCAGCAGCACCACCGGTACTGTCACTGATGTAACTGCCAGTGCGCCACTTTCAGTTACTAACGGCACAACAACTCCGGCTATCACCCTTGGCACCGTAGGTCTTGCCAACGGCGGCACAGGAGCAACCACCCAGCAAGGCGCTATCAATGCGCTGACAGGCGCTGTTACCTCCGGGCAGTATCTGCGTGGTAACGGTACCGATGTCGTTATGTCGGCGATACAGGCGGCTGACGTCCCGACCCTCAACCAGAACACCACCGGCACTGCCGCCAACGTTACCGGCACCGTTGCTGCAGCAAATGGCGGCACCGGGCAGGCTGGCGGCTACGCGATAGGCGATCTGATGTATGCGTCCGGAGCGTCTGCTCTCTCCAGGCTGGCCGATGTAGCTACCGGTTCAGCCCTCATCTCCGGTGGTATCGGAGTAGCCCCTTCGTGGGGAAAGATACCTCTCACATCACATGTCTCCGGCACCCTGCCCGTTGCCAACGGTGGTACCGGGGCAACTACCCTCACGCTGAACAATGTCCTGCTGGGGAATGGCACCAGTGCCCTGCAGACAGTTGCCCCCGGAACTACTGGGAATGTGTTGACCTCCAACGGCACCACCTGGACGAGTGCCGCGCCTTCCGGCTTGCCCAGCCAAACCGGATTTGTCAAAGGGTCCTACCTGACCACCAACGGGACCACGGCTTCCTGGGGTTACAGCACGAGCAGTTCCAACACCAATACCAGTCTCGGTGCGTATGCATTGAACGCCGCTCCTACGGGAACGAACAACACGGCAATCGGCTCAGCCGCCCTGAATGCCGTTAGCACGGGAACCTATAACACTGCCGTCGGAGCCAATTCCGGAACAAATATCACCGGGAGCTACAACACGACAATTGGTGGACAGGCAGGTATGTCTATCAACAGCGGTATCAACAACGTCATCGTCGGCTACAACGCTGGTTCAAACATCGACAGCGGAACCTACAACGTCATAATCGGTCAGGCCGCCAATTCCTCGTTAGGGAGCGGAACCAACAGGATCGCCATCGGCTACAACGCCAATGCCCGCGCCGACAACACGGCGACGATCGGCAACTCAAGCATCACCGCGGTCAATCCCGGCTGGGACAATACCGCCACATTGGGAGCGCCGACCTTTCGCTGGAAAGGGCTCTATGCGCTCGCCACCATCAACGCCCAGACCGGCACAGCCTACACGCTGGCGGATGCCGACACCAATGCCTTTGTTACCCTCTCTAACGCCAGCGCCATCACGCTCATGGTGCCGCTCAACGCAACCGTCGCCCTGCCGGTCGGTTTCCAGTGCACGATAGCCCAGAAGGGGGCCGGCGTGGTGACCATAACCCCCGAGGGTGCCGTCAGCATCATCACGACCGCCACGAACCGCAAGACCAACAAGCAGGGCTCCGGAGCTACCCTCATCAAGACGGGTACCGATGAATGGATGCTCTTCGGGGACCTGAACTGACATGAAACGGACCGGAATTGGACAAGATATGAAAAATGGAGGGCGTACCATGAAACTACGCAAACTGATGCTGGCACTGTTCTGTCTGGCAGTGCCGTTCGAAGCGGCGGCGCAGATGCAGATACATCAAACCGGGATTCTCAGCTCGGCCGCAGCGCCGCCTCAGGAGTACCTGATAATTATCTCGCCTACCGGCGCAGGCGTATCCACCGAAGGTCCCAAGAAGGCCGCGCTCCAGGCCGCCATTACCGGGACAGGGCCCACCTTTACCTTCACCGCCCCCGCAGGACTTACGAATGTGGCCTATCTTGCGATGGGGGGGGGCGCCGGGGGCACCGCAGGGTTCAATGCGGTCTACGGCAGCGGGGGAGCCGGGGGGGGGAGTGGCGAGTTTAAAACCTATACCTATGGCGCCCTTGTGCAGGGGAAGACATGCACGTTCACCGTCGGAGCGGGTCAGAGTGGCGCGGGGGGGGCGGGCGGAAATACGACCGCCACGTGTGACATCACTACCATCACCGCCAACGGAGCCGCCAATCAGAATGGTGGCGGTGGTAGCTCGAGAGGCGGTGACGGTGGTGGGTACGGCGGCGTTGGGTATAACGGTAGCGGTACTAGCTTCTCATTCAAGGGAGGCACATATTACTGGGCCAGCGGCGGCGGCGGCGGAAGCGGGTGCGGCACAGCGTGCGGAGTTTTTGGCGGCCAGCCTGGCCTGTGGCCAAATGGCGGGGGAGGCCTGGGCGGAGGCTGCAACGCCGGTAGCGGCAACGGTACTTATGGCGGCGGAGGCGGCGGAGGCGCCTGCCAGGCGGGCACCACCACCGGCGGCAATGGTGGTGCTGGGTTAGTGCGCCTGTGGGTCACGCTTTGAGCCCTCGGCTGTTGAGAGGTAGCCCCGGATACACTCATCACGACCGCCACGAACCGCAAAACCAACTAGCAGGGCTCCGGCGCTACCCTCATCAAGACGGGAAGTGATGAATGGATGCTCTTCGGAGACCTGAACTGATGAGAATTGCAGAGCACAATCTTTGATTGTCCGCCGGGTTCCCGGCTCCAGAGCTGAAGCCGAGAAGCCGCATTGACGTGACGAAAGGAGCTGAGTCATGATTAAAACTCTTACGATACTACTGGTTGTTGCCGTGCTGACTTTTGCGACCTTTGATCTTGTCAGCGCCATGAGCAGCCCCTCCTATACGAGCAGATGGAGTGCTGTTTCGTCAGGAGGAGGCATTGCCACATCGCCCGATTTCACGGTCAAGCCGGGTATCGTTCGCGGCGGAGTGGCCATCGTCCCCGGCACATCAAGCCCAGGGTACAGTGTCTACCCGGAAATTTCGGCCATGGGTGGTTCGCTGCCCGGATTGACACATAGTGGCGATATCTATGGCGATGGCGTGGTAGACATTATCGATGCCCTCCTTGCTCTCCAGGCGGGTGTCGGCCTGGTGCAGCTCTCAAATACGGAAGTTTCGCGCGGTGATATCGCCCCGCTGGTGAATGGTCTTTCAGTCGGAGACGGGCGGATCGATATTGAGGATTCCATTCTGATTTTACGCATGGCGGTTGGGCTGAGTTGGTAAGAGCAGGTATATTTCCCAGGAGGAACATAATGAATATTCGAACTCTTTTGCTGGTGTGCGTTGCCATTCTATCCCTATCGGCCTGTGGCAGTGGTGGCGGTGGTGACTTGATACAACCGGCCACACCACCAACTCCCGATGTCTCAAACACCCAGACGCTGGCGCCGGGCACCTACAAGCTGACCTTTTCGACCATCAGTACGGCCCGTCTTGCCGCACCTATCAGCGGCATCGACGTGGCGGTCAAGTTTCCCGCCGGGCTTTCGGTTAGCACCATCACAGGCGGCGGCACAGGTCAAATCACTTCGTCTTCAATAATTCCCGGCAGTGCCATTCTGGCTACATCACTGGCTTTCGGCAACTACTCGGCATCGACCCGTACTGCCTATCTTTCCATGGCGACCACCCAGGAAACCTATCGCGGTGGACAGTTTTTGAACTTGTTCTTTACCGTAGCATCAGGCACGTCGGTTAGACCTGATGATATCTATGCCCTGAATGTGACCTATCCAAGTTACAAGGTTGTCGGACTGGACACGGTTACGCACAGCACGGTGACCATGACCGGCTCGGTTAAGACGACGCTGGGAGTTGTGCAATAGGCCGGAACTATTTATGGAGGACGGATGCATGAAAAAATGGACCATCTGTATTTTGGCGGCAGCATCAATCGTCTCGACAACGTCCGCGTTTGGCGCGGTTAAGGAAGGGAGTTTCTCACTCTCTCCACTGGTTGGTGGCTATATTTTCGGCGACAATCAACAATTCAATTCCAGTACTGTATTAGGTGTCAGGGCCGGTTACAGCCTCACTAAAGCTTTTGGTTTTGAAGCTCTCTATGATTATGTGATTCCCACCGATTCCAAATATTGGGGAGTCAAAGATATCGCCATGCAGCGTTTCGGTGGCCAGGCACTCTACCACTTTATACCTGACAACCAGCTTGTTCCGTATCTGGCCGCCGGAGCTACCGGCGTAAAATTCAGCGGCAGCGGTATTAATCCACATACGCACCTCTCGTTTGATTACGGTGTCGGAGCCAAGTACTTTGTGACCGATGATATCGCCATGCGGGCAGATCTGCGGCATATCCTCTATGGCTACAACAATACCCGCTACGATAATGTTGAATTTATGCTGGGTGCCTCGTTCCAGTTTGGCAGTGTCGCACCGGCTGTGAAGGCCGTCTCACCGATGCCGGTGGTTGCAGTTGCCCAGACTGCCGCTACCGAGCCTGTTAGGGCAGCTGCATATGCGCCGGCAGTATGCCCACCCATACCAAAGCCAGTAGTCTGTGCGCCGGCAACCGAGACGGTCAAGACGGTTATTGCTCCCGTTACGCGAGAAGCGTGTGAGCCGTTCTTTATTGCCACGGCAGTTAAAACATCGCCGGCTGCAGCTGCTATGCAAACCTGCACAGTACCTGCCGATACTACCGTCCTGTTTTCTTACGAAAAAAATCACGTCAAAGCGAAGTATTACGAGGAGCTGGATAAGATCGGAAATTTCTTGAAAAGCTTTCCCGGCGCAAGGGTAACCATTGAAGGCCATACCAGTGCCATGGGTGACAAGGATGCAAACCTGAAATTATCACAGTCTCGTGCTGACAACGTTAAAAGTCACATTGTCTACAAGTTCGGCATAGATGGCAGTCGTATAGTCACAAAAGGATACGGGTTGACAAGACCGGTGGCATCGAACAAAACGACTCTTGGCAGGATCCAGAACCGCCGCATAGTCGCAGTTTTCAGCTGCGAGTGATGGGTGTGGGTGGCTCCCGGCTAACGGGTGAATTCAATCGAATGCCGTTTTTGATAGTGGCTCTCGAGGGATTCAATGGGCAAGTTTCTTTCCCTGCCGATCCGCAGGCGCATGGTGATTCTGATCGTCCTGATGACGGTACCCGCCATAAGTTTCGGCTAAACGAGGGGGCGACTTTTTATTTCACCTTGCATGGTTCCCCGGAAAAGCAATGACCATTTACTCTAACAAGGAGGTTTCTCCTTCCCCCAGAGGCAAGCCAATGCGATTCCTAAGTCTAAAATCGAAGATGACCGTCACGGTCTTTCTCATGGTGGCCGTGCTGATGTCTTCTCTGGCATTCTTCACCTACGGCTACTTTGAAGGGCAGTTTAAGCGGTTGATCTTCGACCAGCAGTTTACGCTGGTATCATCCCTGGCCGCCGAGGTGGACGACAAGCTTGTGAACAGCAGCGCACTCCTCCAAGAGACGGCGAAGCGGATGCCTTCGGACGCATGGGGAGACCCCGACAAGGCCCAGAGGTTCATTGACGGCTGCCGGGAGACGCTGTCGGTCTTCGACGACGGCCTGTTCTTCCTCTCTCCGGCGGGAAAGCTCATCGCCCATACCCCTCATGATCCCGACCTGCGGGGCAAAGACTACTCCTTCCGCGAGTACTATCGCCAGACCGTGGCTACCGGCCGCCCCCACATCTCAATTCCCTTCCGCACCACAAGGCAGCACCGGGATCCGGCAGTTATGTTCACCGTGCCGCTCTTCAGTGCCGATGGAAAGCTTGCCGGCATTCTGGTCGGGAGCTTCGACCTTCTGCATAACAATTTCCTGGGAAAGATAGCAAAAACCAGGGTAGGCAAGACCGGTTATTTCTATCTATCCACTCTTGATAGAGTACTTGTTGTCCATCCCGACAGTTCGCGGATACTGGAGAAGGTGGCTGTCGGAAAGAACCTCGGCCTCGAGATGGGGCTCCAGGGATTTGAAGGGAGCACGGAGAATTTGACTTCGCTTGGGGTCCGGGGGATCACATCCGTCAAGAGGCTGAAGAACACCAACTGGATCATGGGCGCCCACTATCCCTTTGATGAAGCCTACGCCCCTGTTTACGCCATGAAGAAGTACCTTGTCGGCGCCCTGATGGGTGCGATTCTCCTGTCAGTCCTTGTGGTACGGATAGTAATGGTATACCTGACAGCTCCCCTGCTTCGCTTCATCAGGCATGTGGCGGAATTGCACGATAAATCGGGTGAAGAAAAGTCTTTCCGCGATGCACCCTCGGACGAGATCGGAACCCTGGCCGGAACCTTCAATAAAATGGTTGAAAGACTGGAAAAGGAAGAGGCGGAACTGAAGCGGAGCAAGGAACTCTACCAGCTTGTGGCCGACTTTTCCACGGACATGGCGATCTGGCGCTATTCCGACGGAACGATGGCCTATGTGTCTCCGCACTGTATCGATATCACGGGATACACGGACTCCGAATTCTACGCGGATCCGGGGCTCATCGATCGGATCATCCATCCGGACGACCGTAAACTGTGGGTCGAGCATCAGGAGAGTGTAGGCACCGATATTCAGGTGGCTAGCTTGGAGTTCCGCATCGTCACCAAGACGAATGAGGTCCGCTGGGTCAGCCATTTCTGCAGGTTCGTTCAGGACGAAACGGGAGAATTGCTCGGGGTGCGGGGAAGCTTCAGCGATATTTCGGCCAAGAAGATGGCGCTAGAAGCAGTCATTGCCCAGAAAAACTTCGCGGAAAATCTCATCAACAACGCAACTGCCCCAATTTTCGTGCTCGACAGCCGGCACCGGATAATTTTCTGGAACAAGGCGTGCGAGGAGCTGACCGGATTCGCGGCCGAAGAAATGATAGGCGCCGACCGGCAGTGGGAGCCGTTTTATCGCGACAGGCGTCCGACCCTCGCGGATGTGATCATTGACAGCAGGGAGGCGGATCTATCTGAACTCTACGCGAAATTCTCTCCCTCGCATCTCGCCAGGAAGGGTATCCAGGCCGAAGGGTGCTATCTCGGTCTCGGCGGCAAGGACCGCTACATCTTCTTCGACGCTGCTCCCATTAGAAATGCCGATGGGGAGCTGGTGGCGGCCATCGAGACGCTTCACGACATCACGGACCGAAAGATCGCGGAAGACAACGTGGTTCTCCTGAAGGATTTCTATCTCACCCTGTTCGAGGAGTTTCCGGCCCTCATCTGGCGCTCCGGCACCGATGCGAAATGCAACTATTTCAACAAGACCTGGCTCCAGTTCACCGGTCGTGCCCTGGAGGAGGAGCTGGGGGACGGCTGGGCCGAGGGGGTGCATCCCGATGACCTGGAACGGTGCGTTTCCAGGTATCTTCAGGCGTTCCACGGGCGGGAGCCGTTCAGCATGGAATATCGCCTGCGCCGCCACGACGGCGAATACCGGTGGATTGTCGATATGGGGAGGCCCTTCCTGGAGCCCGACTGCAGTTTCGCCGGATATGTGGGGGCCTGTTACGACATCACCGATCGCCTGCGGGCTGCGGACAGCCTGAGAAAACTGTCACTGGCCGTCGAGCAGAGTCCCACCTCCATCGTCATCACCGATCTCGCCGGGAGGATCGAATACGTAAATTCCCAATTCACCGAAATAACAGGATATTCCACCGAAGAAGCAGTGGGGCAAACTCCGCGGATTCAGAAGTCCGGGCTGCATTCACCTGCGTTTTATCGTGAAATGTGGGAAACCATAACCAGCGGAAACGAATGGCGGGGCGAGTTGCGGAACAGGAAGAAAAGTGGAGAGCTCTACTGGGAGAACGCAATCATTACCCCCATTTCCGATGGAGAAGGGGTGGTCTCGCACTTTCTGGCCAATAAGGAAGACATAACTGCGCGTAAGCGGGCAGAGGATGAATTGCACAAGAATCAGCAGGAGCTTGTGCAGCAACACGAGCAACTCTCCATCTTGTTCACGGAGGTTGAATTTGCCAAAAAGGAATGGGAGCAGACCTTTGACTGCATCGGCGACCTGGTGATTCTGACGGACAGCGACGGTCGCATCAGGCGCTGTAACCGGCCCGTTGCCGAGCTTGCCGGGCTTTCCTACCATGAGGTGCTCGCCAGGGAGTGGCGCTCGATTATTCTCACGCCCGAGATGGAGAAAATCCGGTTCACCGAAGAGGGGGGAGAGCTTTTTCACAGGCCGACGGAGCGCTGGTTTTACTGCGCCATCTACCCCTTCAGGCAAAAAAATGGAACCGAGATGAGTGGGAGCGTCGTTACGCTTCACGATACCACCGAGCTGAAGAAGGTAAGCGAAGCCCTGGAGAAGGCCTATGGCGAGTTGAAGACGACCCAGGTCCAGATGCTCCAGCGGGAAAAGATGGCCTCCATCGGGCAGTTGGCCGCGGGCGTGGCCCACGAGATCAACAACCCCATCGGCTTCATCATGAGCAACCTCGGTACCCTCGGCAAGTACCTGGAGAGGATTCGGAGGTTCATTTCCGCCCAGGATGAGATCATCTCCGAACTGGAAGGAGAAGAGGTGGCGCGGCGTCGCGATTTGACGAAAAAAACGCTGAAAATAGACTACATCCTGAAGGACATCGACAGTCTCGTCAGCGAATCCCTCGACGGTGCTGAGCGGGTGAAGATGATTGTTCAGGACCTCAAAAGTTTCTCCCGGGTGGACGAGGCCGAGATGAAGATGGTGGATCTGCGCGAGTGCCTTGACAGTACCATCAACATCGTGTGGAACGAGTTGAAGTACAAGGCGACCCTCAAGAAGGAATACGGCGACGTCCCTCCCCTGAGGTGCAACCCCCAGCAGTTGAACCAGGTATTCATGAACCTGCTCGTGAACGCCGGCCATGCCATCGAGAACCAGGGAGAGATCGGGGTGCGGACCTGTCAGGAAGGGGAGAACGCTGTCATTGCCATATCCGATACCGGGTGCGGGATTACCGAGGATATCGCTGCCCGGATCTTCGAGCCCTTCTTCACCACCAAGGAGGTAGGAAAGGGGACGGGGCTGGGGCTTTCCATCAGCTACGATATCGTGAAAAAACATAACGGCGAGATTTCCGTGAAGAGCGAGCAGGGAAGAGGGACCACCTTCACCGTGCGAATCCCGGTCCAGGAGAGGAGATGATATGTGCGAACAGGTACGCATTCTCTGCGTAGATGACGAGGTGAACGTGCTGCAGTCTCTGAGACGGATGTTCCTTGACGACGACTACGAACTGCTTACCGCCTCATCGGCGGCCGAGGGGTTGGAAATCCTCAAACGGGAGGACCCGGTGCAGATCGTCATCTCCGACTATCGGATGCCGGTCATGAACGGGGTCGATTTTTTCCGCGAGGTCTGTGCCAAGTGGCCCGATACGGTCCGCATCGTCCTGTCGGGTTATGCCGATGCGGCTGCCATCGTCGCGGCCATCAACGAGGGGCAGATCTACAAGTTTGTGCCCAAACCGTGGAACGACGATGAGCTGAAGGTCACGGTCGTCAACGCACTCGAGAAATACCGGCTCCAGAAGTATAATGCCCTGCTCCTGGATAAGCTGAGCCGGTCAAACGAGAAGCTTATCCTGATGATGAGATCGTGGCCGAACGGACCGAGGAACTTGTGCTCCGCAACCGAATCCTGACGGCCGTGGTTTCACTTTGCATCAGCTTGAATAACCTCCTTACCTGTTGATCGGTGACCATCCGCCATCCTTTCTCGAAGAGATGGTCGGGCTTTATAGTTCCCTAACAATTCCGGGAATAATAATTGTCGCCGAACGGGAGGTTTAACTGTTGCTGATTAAGAGACCATACTAAGTCGAAAATGCAACAAGGGGTTACAGCGTTGTCGCTGTAACCCCTTGTTTTTATGGCGGAGAGATAGGGATTCGAACCCTAGGTACGTTGCCGTACACCTGATTTCGAGTCAGTTAATTCGAGATGCCAGGGCATTTCATCTCACATTCTAATGCCCCAAAAAGCCTTGACAGATCAGCAACTAAGCAATTATTATTGCCTGGCTATTTCATTAGATTTCAGCTTTAATGACATCTATAACGTTCACAGTTGCGTTCACACTTTTAAACGTGAACTTTTTGGCGGGGAGCATATGGGAGCTGCAGAAAAATTTACAGATGCTTACATTCGAAACTTGCAACCGAATGGGAAGGTGACGGATTACCGCGAAGCTGGCAGTTGTGGATTTGGTGTCCGAGTATTGCCAAGCGGAAGCAAAAAATTCTTTTACGTCTACAACATGGATGGAAAGCGGCGTTTCCTGAACCTTGGCACATACAAGGATGTTAACCATAAAGGCGGCATAACGCTCGCCGATGCTAACAAAAAACTTATCATCGCAAAAAGCAAAGTTCAAGAGCGAATAGACCCACTGCTTGAAAAAGATGCGAGGAATGCGGAGCGAAAGCGAACACCCTTTGTTTCGGACTTTGTAGATGAATTCATAGATAAGTACGCAAAGGAGCATAACCGGGGATGGAAAGAAATTGAACGGTCACTGAAGTCGGAGATTGTACCGCGGTGGGGCAAACGGAAAATGACCGACATCAAACGGCGTGACCTCGTGCTTGTTCTTGATGAGATCAAGGAACGTGGCGCGCCTGTAATGGCCAATAGGGTCTTGGCGTACACCCGCAAAATGTTCTCGTGGGCTATTGAACGGGCGGTATTGGAGGTTCATCCTTTCCTGATGATGAAAAGACCGAATAAGGAAGAGACCCGAGAGCGTACCTTGACTGGAGCTGAAATTAAGATTTTTTGGCAAAACCTTGACAAATGTAAGATGAGCGACCCAATCAAACGTGCATTGAAACTTATTCTCGTTACCGGCCAGCGACCCGGCGAAATAATAGGGATGCACCGCAACGAAATCAACGGTGATTGGTGGGAGATTCCGGCGGAGCGGAGCAAAAACAAGCAGGCGCACCGGGTGTTTCTGACGGAAACCGCCAAGCAACTCATAGGGGATGCAAGCGGTTTCATATTTGAATCTCCTGCCCATCCAGCCAACCCGCTTGAGTCGCCCGCAGACCCAGGTCAGTCTTATGAAGTACGAACAATGACCAGCAGCATCAAAGCTAACTTGCCACATACTCCGGAGAGCAGGGTAGTTGACAACCTAAAGATTCCACACTTTACGCCTCATGATTTGAGGCGAACAGCAGCAACCCAATGGGCTGAAATGGAGATATCTGGTGAGATGATAGATCGTCTCCAAAACCATATCACCAAGCAGAAGCGGGGTGTCGGGCACATCTACAATCGTTATTCTTACAACAAGGAAAAGCAGATAGCGCTTGAGGGTTGGGAACGAAAATTATTAAGTATTATCGCCGATAAGTGAACCCTTTGGAGGTTTCTATGAAATCAATGTACCGTCGCATGCAGATCTTGACCTTGATCCCACGAGACGGCACGATTACCACTCAACAATTAGAGGAACGTCTTGCAGCCCGAGGGCTGCAAGGGATTTCTCGTCGTATGATTCAAAGAGACCTCGAAACGATAATGACATCGGGGTATTTCCCGATCACCTACGAGCAAGACGGCCAAACTTACTTCTGGACGTGGACGAGCGGTGCGCGCATCGTCGATACTCGCGCCATGGAACCTCACACTGCACTGACCTTTTCCTTGATGGACGAACGAATGCCACCTTTGCTACCTTCGTCATCCCACCGATATCTAGATCCTTTTTTCAAATCAGCCAAGGCCATTTTGGATGACCAGCAAGAACTGCCGATATCGCGTTGGCGCGATAAGGTGCGGACCATTTCTCGCAGCCTTCAGATGACGCCACCCGCAATCATCGAGGAGGTGATGACGACGGTATATGAAGCAGTGCTGCTGGAAAAACGATTGTCGATTCGGTATCGCCCCAGAGAACAGCGGGAATCAAAGGAATACCCATGGATCAACCCGTTAGGGTTGGTGTTCGTTGAAAACCTGATATATCTGGTAGCCACGATCAAGGATTACACGACCCCATTGCAGTTCCTGCTCCACCGGATGGAGGAAGCAGCCATCCTGGACGAGCACGCTGCTGTACCTGACGGCTTTAGCCTTCAGGCATACATCGAAAGCGGCGAATTTAGTTATCCGGTAAGCAACCAGACGCTTCGAATCAAAGCCTGCTTTCGCCAGGAAGCAGCAGCCTACTTACGCGACACGCCCTTACCTGGGACGACAACTCTAAATGACTGCGATGACGGAAGAGTGTTGCTCGAAGCAGAGGTCCACGACAGCTACCAACTCCGCTGGTGGCTTAAGGGGTTTGGTGAGGATGTCGAGGTGCTTGAACCGGCGGGCCTGCGGGAGGAATTCAGGCAGTCGGCGCGGCGTCTGAAGAAAATGTATGGCTGAACAAAAACACCCCACTTCGATGTGACATGCCTCCATTTGCGCACTGAATTCGTGGCATCCCTTCTTATTGCCGTACTTATCGCTATCTGGAACCCATTTTTTCTAATTCAAATACCTTGGGTTGCCTTTAGAAAACATTCGAGCATTGAGTTTTTGTTTCCGTCCTTTTTATGATTGCGGCCTCCAAACAGCCAGACCCCACTTATTTGCAGCACATGAATGTTGCACGTATCAAGCTCGTCTTTTATTTTAAGGTCTTTTCTTATTTGCTTGTATGAGTTGCTTAACATCCAGTTAGTGACTTTACTACCGTGTGGTTGTGCTGGATCAAGAACCATAAAATCATTATCGTCAGAATCACCAGGTTCATCAGGATGAACTAGGAGATAATGTGATGCGAAGGTATCGTCATGGACCCCAATTTTAACCATAACTGCATAGTTTTCACGTAGTTCAGGTGGCAACACGCGATACAACTTTAAGAGATACGAATCTGAGGCAAAATGAGGTATCCAGCCTTCTTCACTTGCAAGATATTCTTCTTTTGCCAATAGTTGCACTCTTCCATTGCTAGCATCTAAGCATATGTCAGCGTAAAGCTGAGCCTCGGAATAATACTCTGTTTTTTGAGCGTAGTCATTCAACATATCTGGCCTAGATAGTTTTGTGTTCTTCTTATCAAGCAAAGCCAAAATCATAGAGAGAGATGTTAATAAGCACCCTTCGTTTTCAATAGTAACTTTTTCCCACATTACTTGATTTGCCCATCTGGGATCGTCCTGGCTCAATGTTCTTTTCATAGATAATCTCCTTTTGTTTTACCTCAGTCGGAAGTGGACTTTGAAGCTGGCTTCATTATTCGTTTTTTACCGTAAGCCGTTTCGGTGCCATAGTCAGATTAAGGTGTTGACATCCTCTTCGTTACTCAGAGCCATTACCGTTACCCTCATATTGTTTCCCAGCGCTTCGTCAATTAGCAGACCAACTATGATGTTGGTGTCTTCAGGCACACTTTCATGAAGGACATTGGATGCGTCATCGAATTCCTTCATGGTAAGCAAAGTGGAACCGGAGACACAGGCAAGCATGCCAGTGGTGGCCTGAAGGGAGCACCCTTGAGCGCACAATCGACCAAGAGCAATTGTAGATGCCGCAGGCCCTTTGTCCTGCCCTGAAGCCACTCCAACACCAAGCCTGCCGATGTTTCTAGATTTCAAAATGTCTATCGCATCATCATAATCAATGCCGATGAATCCCTTATGAGTAAGAAGATCAGCCATAGTCGAAACTATGTGTCCCAAGGCGTAACCAGTCGACTCATCCCGGCTTTCAGCTGAAGGCGTTACCCTTGCTAAGTCGCCCCCAAATGACCTGTAGGAAACAGGCCACATCGAGGTAACAAATGGCAAAACGCCAATGCAGACCTGGTTATCTGGGACCACGCCGATAGTTGGGACTCCGGTTTCTCGTGCTGCTGCGGCAACCTCCCTGAAAACCACCTCACAATGGGCATCATCGAATCCGGAGACGATGAACAAAAGGTCGCTGGTTCGAACCGTATTCAGCATGGCTTCCATATCCGAGAGTCCATCTGATTGCGGATCTAACCGGATTTCGTGGCAGGACAGGTCAGGCTGAGTCCTAGAGAGAATCTGTATGGTGCGTGCCCCTAATGCCCCTATTCCGACCGCGATCAGCCTAGCAACTTCTTCCTGATTTATTTTGGGTTTCCAAACCCTTCCGTAACTGCGCACCACAACGCGTCCGAGAATCGGCTCCGTTGCCCCTGAAGAAAGTCCATTCTCCAAACCTTTCGGAGACTCACAACGGTTCATAATGCTCTCCATCCCATTCCCCCATTACCGATATGTTGCTTACTTATCCCTGCCGGAATTCCTGCGAAGATATTGATTTCCGCCCATTTCAGTGCCACTGGGTGCCGACCATGAACTTAGCAGAGACATGCGTCACTCTTTGACGCAATATGGTTGTATTATGCCTCTACGGGGTCTGGAGAACGCGCGGCACGCATTTCCGCACTCTTTGATCCCACAGAAACCAATTGGAGGTAAACCATGGCTCGGTCAGCAGCACAAACGGCAAGGATTCTGAAAAAACTGTACAGGAGGGAGTTTGGCGGAGACTTCAGCGAGCCGTTCAGACTATCGTGGGACAATTTGCGAACCGTCGCCGGGGGTGATCGGTTGGAAGCGGGCTATCTGACGGAGGTAAACGAATGCCTCTTGGCTGACGATTACGCCCTTCTGACCTTCAACAACATGTTCCTTGTTGCAGGAGAGGGCGATTTCAGTGCGATTCGATTAGTTCCAGCCCGGCTGGTAGAGAGGTATCATGCCGATACGAGTGAAGAGGATGAAGATTTGGAGTTATCTGAGGAAGAAGATTAGCGGCCTGAACAGGACCGTGAATTTTCAAAGACCAATGCCCCCCGTGAAGGAGAGACTCTGGCTACCACAACCCTGCCTGGCTGTGAGCCACGGCGGTAGCCGATTGTTATCACAACCCCATCTTTAAATCAACTACCGGATGGCATTTAAATCAATCTGTGATTTATGTATTGACCTCCTTTCCTGCGATATGGTCGCGGGTAAAAAGGAGGGCAATCGTCACCGTGACCAGGGTACTAACCAGCAAAGATCTTGGATATCGTTTGAGGACGCTTCGTCAAGGAGCGGGATTAACCCAAGAGCAGTTGGCCGAGAAGGTGGGGGTGTCCACGCAGCAGATTCAGAAATATGAATCCGGTCGTGACAACATCAGCACGGAGAAACTACAACAATTCGCGGCGGTCTTTTCAGTGCCAGAACAGGAATTCTTTTCTGAAACCGGTGAGGTAATTCCGTTGCAGGTCTCGGAGCAAGTCCTCCTCGACTCATTCAGGTCAATCGAGAACGCCGATATCAGGGAAAGTATTCTGAAATTGACTATCCATGCGGCAAAAGTGAAGGGGTGTGAGGGGGTGTGAGTTGAGAGAGCGATAAAGCAGATCGGCTGCGATGTTGCGCGCCATAAGCCAAAAAGCTTGCACAATTCGCGATTCGCGAATACAATACCACTATGGCTTTGAAACCTCAAGACATCGTTATCCTCCTAAAACTCGTCACCATCGGTGACCGTCAGTGGTCTTTCAGCTCTCTCGCCAATGAACTCGTCATGAGCCCGTCAGAGGTCCATAGCGGGATAGGACGAGCGACTGCGGCACGGCTGTTCGACCCTCAACGGAAGGTTCCCATCCTGCAGGCCCTGTTAGAGTTCCTGGTACACGGCGTCAAGTACGTATTCCCCCCGGAGAAAGGCCATCTCACTCGTGGTGTACCGACGGGTTATGCTGCCCCACCGTTGAACACCCTCATTCGCCAATCTGATGATCCCCCACCCGTATGGCCAGACCCTGAAGGAAAGGTGAAAGGATTCGAGTTCTCGCCTCTTTATCGGTCTGTCCCAAGGGCTGTTGCCCACGATCATGGTCTATATGAGCTTTTGGCCCTGGTTGACGCTATTCGTGACGGCAGGGCGAGGGAACGTGAACTAGCCGTGAAGGAGCTTACCGCGAGGTTGACTGCACAATGAACAGGGCCGTAGAGGCAAATTTGGCCATGATTAGGCACGTCGCAGCCCGCCTTGGACATCTGCGTGAGCGGGTTGTCTTCCTTGGTGGCGCTGCAACTGCTCTTCTCATCACTGATGAGGCAGTTCCAGATGTGCGGATGACCATTGACGTTGATGTGATTGTGGAAATAGCGTCCCGAGGAGATTACTACCGTCTCGCCGATTCACTCCGCAATGCGGGATTTTCCGAGGACACCAGGGAGGGCGCTCCGGTCTGCCGATGGCTGGTCGATGGCATCGTCGTAGACATTATGCCCACCGATGATGAAATTCTCGGGTTCTCCAACCGATGGTACAGAGACGCCATGCAACATTCCTCCATACGCCTTGTTGGGGAGGACATGGCGATTCGCCTGGTGACCGCACCCTACTTCCTGGCTACCAAACTCGACGCCTTTCACAACAGGGGTGCCGATGACTTCCTCGGAAGCCACGACATGGAGGACATCATCACCCTGATTGATGGCCGCCCTGAAATCGTCGAGGAAATGGGAAACGCCCCTGATGACGTAAAGGAGTTCCTTTCTAGTCAGTTCGAAGCGTTCCTAAACAGCAGATCTTTTCTCGACGCATTGCCAGGACACCTTCTGCCGGACTCGGCAAGCCAACTGAGGGTTCCAATTCTGATGGACCGAATAAGGGCGATTACCGGTACCACTTGAAAAAACGAAGAAGTTCCTCGGCAAGAATTAAGGAGTGACAGAAGGAGGTGCTTAAGTGCCTTTACCATACGAAGATTTTATTTCAGTAAAACGAGCAGAAACTGAATATAAGATCCATATTGACACGCTGTTATCTTACATAAAGGATGGCTTGCTTCCTGCTTATTTTATTGATCAAGAGACAGATCGTTATATAAGAGTGAAATCAATCAGCAAAAGTGGTGGTACTTACAAACTAAGATTAAATAATTTGTACGAAGGAGGTAGCACTGGCACTTTTTCAAATATTGTTTTTGCAATAACGTTTCCGATAGCATTTATATTTATCAAGCCAAATGAATTTATGGCATTGGAAAAAAGGAAAAGTGCTGCAGTAAATATTGATAAAGAACTTATAGAGCATCGAATAACACCATATAATGTTAAAGGTCGCAAGGGTACCTTAAAGGCAATGGTTTTTGATGGGTTGCAAGCCTTTTACACTCAAAAGAAGCAGCTGCCAACAAAAGGCAGAGGCTTTCAGGATTTTCTTAATTTTATCCAACAACAGTCTATCAGTAAACCAAGACCTGAATATTTGGAACTAATATCGAAAGTCAAAACTTCGGGTACAGATAACAGCATTTGCCTCACAATTACTGATAAAAGAAAAAGAATAACAAAAAAAACTCGCAAGTATGTCTCGACTCAATTCTACAAGTTTCTTAAGGAATTTGAGAAAGATTTCCTTCCCCAAGTTGCTTCTGAAGAAGCATCCCTGCCTTAAAAACTCAAAATCTAACAATCCTATAATTCCGTAACACCACGTAATAACTGGTTTTGTGGGGCTTGCATCTGTATGCAAATTCCCCCCTAAAATCACCCCTAACATCGCACTCAACATGACCCGAAATAGGAATAACATGCTGATATTACGCGCATTTTAAGCGTGACTTCCTGCATTTCACTGCCTATAGTTGTCCCATTCCTGGGCCAGGGAAATACGCTTGATGGAGAAATCAATTATGGACGCAAGAATTTGGATGATGAAGCGCAAGGAGGTCTGTGATGTTTTGGCAACAAGCAGCTCTGGACTTCACAGAGGTATGGCTGAAGGGAGGTTCCCGAAACCCTATCGCACCGGAAGGAACTCTGTACGATGGAAAAGTGAGGAGATATGGGAATGCCTTAGCAAACTCACTGTTGCTATCCCGGTAGAGGTTGCTCCGGGGGCACGCAAGGGGCGTAAGCCAAAAAGCAGTTAACCTGAGGACTTACAACCTTTCAAGTCCATCCAGGAGCAGGAGTAAGACTCACTACCTTGAAATTCGTCCAAGTCGAAGGAGGAATCCACTATGAAAGCATCTTCAAAAAGAAATTCAGGATACGAGGGCAAGTCCCAGCAGAGCAAGCGGATAATCAAAAAGTCTGACGTGAGTGACCTTGTCGGTAACGTCACGACAGAAGAGGTCTGCTTCGAAACCGTGGAGCCATGGCATAAGCCAGGTAATCCCGCGATCTTGCTCAACGAGATATCGCAGACTCTTCGCCGTTTTGTTGTCTGTAGTAAAGAGATCGCGGATGCAGTTGCGTTATGGATCGCCTTCACATGGTTTATTGATGTCGTGGATGTAGCGCCTATTGCTCTAATCACGTCACCTGAGAAACGCTGCGCTAAGACCACGTTGCTCTCCTTAATGGGGGAGTTATCAAAAAGACCCCTCCAAACCAGCAATATGACACCGGCGGCAATGTATCGCACCATTTCTGAATGGTGCCCGACATTTCTTATTGATGAAGCTGACACGTTCATGAAAGACAATAATGAATTCAGGTGCCTACTGAATAGCGGCCATACTCGCAAAAGCGCCTTCGTGATTAGAAGTGACAGCAAAAGTTTCGCGCCGAAAAAATACAGCACGTGGGGAGCCAAGGCAGTTGCCAGCATTGGGCACGTCGCCGACACCCTCATGGACAGGAGCATCATCTTCGAGCTGAAACGCAAATTGCCTGACGAACTTGTCGAAAAACTAAGGCATGCGGAGCCTGAATTATTTGCGACCTATCGTGCAAAACTTGCGCGGTTCTCTCAGGACTGTAGCAAACAGGTGCGACTAGCTCGACCAGACATACCCCAAGGTCTCAATGATCGTGCTCAAGACAATTGGGAACCTCTTCTTGCGGTTGCGAAGGTAGCCGGCGGGAAGTGGCCAGAGAAGGGCACGAAAGCGGCGATTATGTTGTCCGCCGGCGAGGAGTCAGTAAAATCCCTCGGCATTCAATTGCTGTCCGATATCAACGAAATCTTCGCCAAGAGGGTTAAATCCAGAATCACTACCAAGACACTTCTGAAAGCCCTCCACTCTGATGAGGAGAAGCTATGGAGAGGGAAAATTATGGGGCCTCGCCAATTAGCGGACAATTTAAGAGGATTTGGCATTCGGAGTAAGGATATTCGATTCTCGGGTGACCGTGTTGCCAAAGGATACGAAAGGGAAAGCTTTACGGAGGCCATTTCTCGTTATGTCACCCCTTCCTCGGAATAGCGCTACACGCAACATCCACTTGTTAAAGAACCCCGTCTTGTAGGCGGGGTTCTTTTTTTGGGGTATGGATTCCGTCAATGCCGACCGCTGTTCCGCTGGAAGCCGAATCGGCGCTTCCAGGCATTTCGGCATTGGCACCCAGGAAGGCGAAGGTTATCGAAAACCGTGGTGACCGAGCAACCGCTGCCGGCAGAACCGTTCCCTCCCTGAACGGCAATACCATGGAAGCTTCTCTTCGCGCCCCCCTCCATCCGGCAGGCCGCATATTACCTCAGCCCGACCGGAACTCGCTCTGCATAACGGACTACAGCAACGGCTTGCGCTGATGCTGACCAAATAAGAGAAATGAGCGCTACGCCCTGGGCATAAAAGCTCGACATCTCCATGCGCCGCCAGGGTCGCCATCACCGAAGCGGTTGCGGATGGTTTCGCTCTGGCCGCACGACAAGACCAGACGCAGAATCTCTCTGACTTTTCGGATGGCACCTCTCTGCTGTTGCATCCACCACGGCAGCCTCGAAACGATTTTGTGAGGGTGGCAGGATACGTTGTTGAGTTACCTCGCGACTACATCAAAAGACCAGTCGGCATCGTCCGAAACTGCGGTCGGTATGACACCGGAACGCCGGTCAGCGGAATGGCGAATCGGCTGACGGAATAGGCAGGCAACTGAATAACCCGAAACTTTGTAATTTGAGCTGAATGCAAATTCTGCTTGTAACCGCGGAGTCAACGCAATTGTAGCGTTGTAGCGGATAAAAAAGGGGGGGAACGTCTGACAAAGCCGTTTGAACACTTCATACTTTTGACTTTCACAATTTAGTGATGATGTTCGGCAATTTTTGGCTGAAACGGTTTCGTAAAATATCATTTGAAGCAAAACAGGAATGTATTTCTGATTTTTGGCTCCGTGCCGTCTGATTAAAGCATTCCAGTGACAACAAAAATAAATCCGACAAGAGGCCCGCTGACTGGCGTCTTGATGGGAAAGTATTGCCATTACTACTACATCAATTGTATCCATTATGGAGGATGACATGGGAAGTAACATAAAGAAGAGAGGTAATACTTACAAGGGCCTTACCGAGGCCTACTACCAGTTTATTTGTGATAAAGGGCCGTACGATTTCTTCATAACTTTAACATTCGGTAAGAAGATGGGAGTACCTATACTCAATCAACATATCAAAGTCTTATTGGACAGGTACAATCAGCTGCTGTTTACAAGGGCATACAAGAAGCACAACAAGTATGTTGAGGGTTTCGCTTTTTTGGAGAAGCATCAGAGCGAAGTTGCCAGAAACGAATACCATTTCCATCTACTCATAACATGCAAGGAGAAATTCGCGCAACACTCCTTACATCAGCATGAAGACATTTTCCAAAAGGCCGCATATAGGGTTAAGGACGAAAAAGGCAGGCGGATTTTCAATGGCAACTGCATTAAAATCGTACCCGTTAGAGATGAAGGCGCTATTGGCTACTGTTTGAAGCAAATTTATGACAATACGCTGCACCGAATAAAATTCATCGGGATGTCCGGGCTACCAGATAATCTTGAAGATGAGTAGTCCAGGACAAGCACAGACTCTTCCTGCTACAGATTAGCAATGGCCGCTATCCTCTCCATCAGAATCGGAATCCTTTGCTGGCTGGCTGAGTCAGGCAAAAGGTGTCCCGGCAGGGCATCGAGAAATGATCGGCTTTTCAGGAAGGCTCCAAACTCTTGGGGCAGGAACGCCCGGAGGTCATCAGGGGCCTTCCTCACTTCCTCAACGATTTCAGGCCGGCCATCGATTAGGGTAATTATGTCCTCCATGTCGTGGCTTCCAAGGAAGTCATCGGCGTCCCTGTTGTGGAAGCGTCTCTTGGACAGACCAGGAAGAACGGCACCGTCACCAGGCGAATCGCCATATCTTCCGCAATCAGCCGCACCATGGCGTTTCGCAGGACATCGCGATACCACCGGATTACTAAGGGCAGCTCGACTGCCCATTTTAGTGGGCCATCTCCCCAGAATTACTCATATCCCAGATGGTCCCGCGCCAATTGCTGATTATGCCCTTGTCTTGACATACCGGGCATATCCACACGACAACATCGGTTTCGGGGTCTACCCATCCAGCGATCTCAGTCAAGCAAGGCTTTCGCTTCGGCCTCCTTCGGCACAGGACCTTGTACTCGGGCGGATATTCAGGGTCAGGATACGAGACCATGATGATGATTGCCACCAGACACTCCCCCAATTTCCGAGCCTCCGGCGGTTCCTTAATCATCTCCCCATTCTCATCAAGGAAATGGGTGATGTCTGTAATCCAGGTATCTGCCATATCGCTTCCGTAATCCCCCGCCGCTCACCGCTGCCCCGCCATCAGAAAGTCCCGTCTTCGCGGAAAGCCGATCTGTAATCTTTGTTTTAGTCACTCAAGAAATCCCTTCCTACCAGTTGTCATCACAAAATATCATCACAGCACCCCAATTTCTGTGAGTGGTCCGCGAATCCGACGCATAGTTGCACCAAACACCTCAAATGGGTCACCCTCCGATATCAAAGGAGATATAGCATTATGAAGTTCATGTATGGAAACTCGACTATGTTCTGCACCTAAGTGGTATCCCATTGCTAACTTCTCAGGGGAATCAAAGCCTTCTTTCATACACGGAGCAAGCGTTGCTACAGCAAGAGACATTTTTTTCTCTGGATCTAACTGGCACACACATCGCGTGACCCTTGTGAACGCACCGAGGCAGTAAGAGATATCAGGTGCCCATCTTAGAGCTAATTTTCTTGCCTTTTCACATTTACGTGTTGGTTTAGTCCCTGTAGCCGCTTCTATTTTTAGAATCGTGGCACCAGAGATCCATAGCCGAATTATTTCCTTCAGACGTTGTGATAACAATTGTTCTCTATTTCCCACTTTACGCTCAGCCACAGACAATAGACCTTTCGTAATGTCTGCGTATGTTTTTTCTTTCATCATGGTATAGAGTAAACCAGACTCCACAAACCATGAGAATATTGAAAAAAGTTGATCATCGCAGTCCTGATAGGCATATTGACACAACACATTGATTATTTCGGGGGAAAACCCGAGCTCTTTACCTATATCAGACATCCAATTTGGAAAGTCAACAGACCCAGAATCAATAAATTGTTCCCCGAACTTTATCGCACCAGCAACCTTATTATCAAAATCGACCGCAGACCCGTTTATCGCAGCGCGGTGACGTCCAAAGGATCTTTCAAAAACAGTTTTTGTGCCGTCTGAATCATCTGATAGGCTCCCAATGCGGCGAAAAATATACTCTAGAGGGTGCATATTGTGTGTCGCGCCGGATTGAACTGTGTCAAGTAACAACTCAAGTGGATCTGCAATATCAAGACATTGATCTAGTTGGGAGAAGACATTTTCCCGCAGGGAGTGCCAACCGGCACTTAAGGTTGCCGTGCTACTTTGGTAGTCAACGACATTGCCAGGAACTACGACTACAATCCCTTGTGCACGGTGCCCAGCCCGGCCAGCTCTTCCTGCCGCATTTAAAATCTCGTGTGGCTCCAACTGTTCTTGCCCCTGATCTTCATCAAAACGCTCATCACCTGCAATCACTACTGCCTCTGCAGGGAGGTTCATCCCTTGAGCTAGCGTCGGGGTAGCAGCAAGAACCAAAATTGCTCCACGTGCAAAAAGTCCTTCAGATAATTCTCTTTCATCAGGGAAGAGCAAACCGTGATGGCAGGCTGCAATACCTAATGGAAGAAAAAGAGAGGTCTCATCCCCGAACTCGTGCACTAACCTTGCTTTTAACTCAAGCTCACGGTCATTTAGCTGGACATCACATAAGTCTGGAACCTCCTCCTGTACTTGCTTTGCTATGGAAGCCGTGTGTTTTATCTGCTGGGAGAATACAATTGTCTTAATCTTAGCCCGAGCAAGCTTTGCAGCAATTTTGGCTGAAACGGTATTACGATTTGAAGTCAACCTCCAGGAGGTATTGGCATTTAACAGCACGGGGGCGTCAGAAAGAGGAAGAACGACGTAATCTCCCTCCAGATCTGTCGAAGTCCACGTTTGATCGAGACTAAAAAACCCAAGAGGATGGGCTGCAAGTTGACGCTGCACTTCAGCATTAGGCGCGCGGAGCCCCCGTCGGCGTGCCTGGCGAAGAAGAGTCCGTAGCTTATCGATCTCCTCGGCTGAATAAATCACACAACATCTAGCTTGCCTAGTGGGTTTCCATTCATCAAGAACTGAAATACATCTGCGTTCAGTCTGACTGGATAGCCAAGACGCTATTTCTGATGGATTACTAATCATTGCCGACATCAACAAGAAGTCAGCATCCTTCGCAACATCAAACGATCGTATCAGCCCTACCATGGCGTCTGTTGCCCGGTATGATGTTTCAACTGATCTTGCGTGAAGTATATGACACTCATCGATAATGACGAGCCCGACATCCTCAAAGGCCTCAGGCGCTAACATAGTGAGCGTAAGATGTCGCTCCGGTGTCATCACTGCAATATCAGGCAAAACATAATCTTCTGTTTCAGCGTACTCACCTTCAGATAAAAAGGAGTTGAGAACCTTTGCTTGCGGGAAAAACTTACGAAAATCTTTTGTAACCTGTCTAACTAAAGCGTGGGTTGGCGCTAAAAATATGACCTTTTTGCCATCCGCTAGTGTTGTAAGAGCTTTGAGCTGGGCAAGAGAAGTTTTGCCTGCGCCCGTAGGGAGACTCAAAACCGATGATGTTCCCACGTCGAGAAATCGCTCTTCCTCAATAATTCGCAGATGATTTTCCCACAGGTATGGACGTAACTTTGAAACCCTAATAATCTCCCCATACCACTTCTCTTGATCTGAAACTATTGGCAAAGAGATATTCACGACGGCATGCTTAAACAACTCCTCAGCCACCATCTCCATAAGTAGGGAGAATATAAAAGGTCCGGGGAAAGTAGAAACTAAGGTAGAATCAGCGGGGAAATAGCCATCCATCAGGTCCGAACAGTTGTCAGTGCACTGTTCCTTTGCAGATCGAAAAATCCATGTAGCCTCCGCTAATGGAGCTCTACCCAAAATGGCTTCTGCGAGCGCCTTCAAACCATGCATTGACTGGGAATAGAGCATTCCACAAGCGACATTCTCAATGTCATCCCCATACTCAACGTCAATACTAACAGCGAGTAGGTCTTCCAATCTGCCTCTGGCTAATAAAGTCAAAAACTCTTGTATTTTTGAGGTTAAACTGACAGCTCCGTCTGAGGTTGCCAGAGTCCCGAGCACCTCGATCGCGTCACTAGGAGCATCAGCTATGAGAAATAGTAAAGAAGCGATGCATGCCGTACATACGGTCGTCTCTGTAAAAAGCTCATACTCGCGCCTTCCATGATAGGTAAAAAGAAGCTCAAAAGCTGTGCCCGCAACGAAAGCGACGGATTTCCTCGACTCAGGATTGACGAAATTAAGCATCCCTAGGTAAGTGAAGCCCAGCTTCTTAACTGTAAGAAGCTGTGAAGAAATCTCCTCAGCTCCAGCTGATGCTAGGCTCACACGGCTAGAGACGATGCGAGAATACGCTTCTGCAAGAACATGCGGCAGAGTGTCACTATCGAAATCCCCAACATTTGGAGCACCCTTTATCAGATCAACTGTAACTGTGTTATACATTTATTATCCTCATTTTCTGAACGATTAGATCGCAAAAATCGTCCATCCAATCTCTTACCTGTTCAACAAGGAAAGTATCGCCTCTGCGCCTGTTAGGATCTCCGTCAACTACAGTGTCGTAACCAGCAAACAGACGACGCCTGTTTGCACTATTATCAATCTCGTTGGTTGTTATAGCGACTCGATAATGGCGAGCTTCATCCCAAAAGATTGCCGCCATACTCTCGTCAACGTCAATAATACCTTCTGCCCGCTCCAGTATTGCCGTTACTTCATTGACAAGCTCAGAATCACGGCTACCACTCTCAAATGTTTCAATTTCAGGCCATACCTTTTCGCGTATTGTGTCTCGTGGACTGCCAGTAGCTTTATCCTCACAAATAACTACAGATTCGACTCTTCCGGCAGCAGAAACCTTTACTATCAGATTATCAAAACCCTTTTGAGCACGTTGTGAGTGGGGAATCGCTGACAATGATGTAGGGTCACTTTTTTTTGCCGCTACCCAGGATATCATTTGAAATATCCATCCATCACGTTGATACCGAACTGGTTCGGGAGTGGTTGTAGTCAGCCTCGATATGATCGTATCCATCATTGGCTGTGAAATGGTCGGAGTCTGCACCAGACTTTGACCAGAAAGTATTTTTTGTACATGCCTGTAATGTCCGAATAAGAGTCTGGCAACCAACTCAGCCAAAAGGTCTTCGTCTGAAATTGTCCAACTAAAGCCGAAACAAAGAGGATTTTCATTGCATGCAACTAATTGTATTGGCATTATTTGGGCTCCTACCAGGATACACGGTCAAATCAATATCGCACGAGTGGCAACAAGTTCGGGGTTATACGACAAGCTCGTGACAATCAGCATAACAATAAAGATGAGGTTGCCTAACAAGCAAGACACATCGGATCAGCGTGCTTTACCAACGCACCGTGCGCTAGAATTTTTGTGCAGCACATCCCGACAGGCACGGCTTCCCAGGGAGCCACATCCAGCGCAAGCAGGCGGAAACGGAGTCTAAGGTACGGCCGGATCTTTTGAAGCCCCTATCTTACCAATCAAGGACACTCAGAATCCGCATTTTTCATGTTACTATCAAATCTGAGGCCTTTATTTCATCCTCTTGACAGCTCTTTAACAAGCCAATCCAGTTTATTTCTCGCAGAACTTATGACCTCAGTGTAGGAAACAAGCTTTGTATTGCCATTTTCAGGTACAGCAGGAAGCCCCTCTTTCCTGCGTCCACCAAGAACCAATATATCTATGTTCTTGGAAAATTCAGGCAGCAAGTCGTCTCGGTACTTCTCGGCCTGGTTCTTGTCATCCCTAGTGAGAGTGTGGGATGGCCGCTTGAACTCAATAAGTAGCATCCTATCCCGTGATAGGTCAGCGAGCAAGAGGTCCGGGCGTTTTTGGGCGCGATCTCCCTTATACTTTTTGTTCAGATGTTCTTCAATGGTCCTGCCAAGGGTCTTGTTTGATGTGAGTAGTGAGTATTCCTCGCCCAATGCCCACAAGCTGTTTTCCAGAGCTTTATGGACTGTCATTTCAAGGGTATCCTTGTTACGGATGAGTTCTTCGAGATGGTCGAGAAAACGCATTCTGTTGGTGGCCTGCTGGGCCATCACTGCGATCTCCACCAATCCAAAACTCCCAAGTGCGTCCGCAAACGTTTCAACATCTCTATGCCGCGCCTGTTCTATTTTGTGCAGAACTTGCCAATATTCATCGCGCTCCAGGGCGTCGAGCACGACGTTCGCGACCGTCGCACGACGTTCTTCGCTTTCTCCATAAAACCTGTGCATGACCTTTTCGAGAGCTTTTTTTGCATACTCCCGTCGATACTCCGGTAATGCGGCCAGACGTTGCTGGAACTGTTTTTCCAATCGCGCTTTAGCAAGGTTCATTTCAGAACTGTAAACTTTCTTCAGGCCCTGCCGCAAATGTGGCTGCACCCATTCTTCCATTATCTGGTATGCCTTGCTGTTCTCGACGATAGCCCCCCAGTCGGCGGTCACATCATCCGCTAAGCCGTCGGCTTCAATTTCTCCATAAACCTTTTGCAGAAGCTTGCGTGGGATGTCTTCTGACTGGTCCAGGCCGAAATAGCCCGGTTTGCCTACCGTCTTTCCACCCACTCTCACCACAATGCCGGTATTTTTCAATTTCTTAACATCATCGGCAATGATGAAGCGAAGTTTTACGGTCCCGACGTCTGGCAGAGAAATCTCTTCCGTAAAGCTCCTTCCCGGAATATCCTCGATATCCAGCAATTCACCATTGACATAAACCTTTAAGTCAACTTCCCTGCCGTATTCAAGCATCAGAAGTTGTCGAAGTAACTCGGGCTTTGGAAAGGACAGGTTCTGATTTAAATCGGAAAGGGTGATAGTGGTACCGTGGTTAGATTTGTCACAGGAAGTAACATTCACGGGTAAATCGATTTTTTCTAGGTCTTTTTTTGCTGCCAGGATTTCCTGCTTGGGTATGGTGATACTCGTGGCAATTCCCCTTGTCCGAGTTTCAAAGTGCATGATATCCGCAGCCATAAGGCCTGCGAATTTTCCAATCCCCTTTCGCCCCTTTACCAGTCGTTTCTTTACTACCGATCGGTCACCCTTTCTGCTTCGCCGGTCACTCGCCACAGCCAAATATTCTTTTCGGACCTCTTGTTCTGTCATGCCAGTCCCATCGTCCCGTATTACGATTGGGGCAGTCGTCATTGGGGCAGGCAACGTTATCCAAATGGTTTCGGCATCAGCATCCCAGGCATTGTCAACTAACTCTTTCAGTGCCTGTTCCGTTGAGCGGTACGTTTCGCCCAGCAGTGTTGCAAGACGTGGGTCTACTCGGAAATGGGCTGCTTTTGTCACAGTTATCCTCCTGGAAACAATTAAGAAAGGACGCCTTGAAATGCCTTGTCCAAAATCGACGGGAGCATGGCGTCCAGTTCAGCAGCGGTTTCGGATTGGAGATACTTGAGAGAGTGGACTTTAGTCTGAAGCCCGTCCAGATAGGCAACGAGACTGTGCTGTTCAGCGATCGGAGGGATTTGAAGTTGTGTAGAGAGGATATGGCCTTGGTTAATCTTCCATATGCCAGAAGTTGTTTTCGCCTTTTCTTCTATAACCTCACGCGTAGGCGCTGAATTCCAGGCCAACACAAAGAATTCTGGTAGCATCTTATCTGAAGGAATTGGAACTCGTATGAAAAGATCTGGAAATATCACATTATCACAATGTTCGGGTACAAGACCGGCAAGACCACAAAGCTCTTTACTTCCATTTCCACGGACGATGAATACATCGCCTTTTTTCACAAGGTATGGCTTAGCTTCTGACGAGACAAGCGGTATCGGTTTATTGTTGCTAACGTCAATGCGACCGTTTCGCATAGCTGATAGAGTAAGACAACGAATTCCCTCTCCATCGTCGGAGGGTTTCACAGACTTGCCGTTTCTTAGCCCATCATCGCCAATGAGTCGCTCAACCGTTGTTGACTCCCACACTGATGAGCGACAAAAAACCGAAAGGGACGCGCTAACCAGCGCCTCCGCCTCCTCTGCCGCCAACCGCCTGAGTCCCTGCGCCTCTTCGATGTTCACCGCCAGTTCCTCGATTCGTGACACGATTCGCCACTGTTCAACTATTGAAGGGAGGGCAATTGCTGTAGTCAGGAATTTTTCCTCCTTGAGCCGCACACGGTTAGTCGTTCCCTCGCTGGCAGCCTTGCAGAGTTCAACAAAATCAGCACTTCTGCTGAGCCATCCAAGGTATTCAGGAACGATCCGCTGGGTATTCAGGTTGAACGAGGGGAAATCGTTACTGACGACCGCGCCATCAAGGGCAGGCGGAACAATCCCGAATGCGCCGTTGCGGGCATCTATGCGCGAAAGTATGAACTGGCCGGTTCGAACAACAGTCCGGCGAGTCGCGGCGATCTCGGAGCCGGAGGCTTCCCGACGCAGCACGACCCCCTTGCCCCAGAGCTTAACGGTAACTTCTCTGTAGGCGGCATTCGGATCAATCAGAACCGATTCTTCCGACTTCCTCAGCACCTCCCCCAGCGCCACCTGCGGCAAAACTTTACTCATAGGAGCTCCCTGCCAGCACCTGCCGGATCTCGCCCATAATTTCCAGTATCCGTTGTTCCTTCCTGACAATATCCTCCACCAACCGCTCCGGCGGCAGATGTTCGAAGTCCTCTTTGTCATTGGGGTTCTTGATGTCCAGGTTGTAGCCACCTTCGATGATCCGCTCGACCGGCACCCGCCAGGCGTTTTCATTCTCCTCACGGTTATTCCACCACGACACGCAAGTATTGAACTCCTCAAATTGGATCGGCTGGGTCTTGGTGTAGTTTTTCCTCCCTTCTGGAAGTGGCTGCTCGTAGTACCAGACTTCGCTGGTCGGGCCGGAACGGTCGAAGAAGAGGAGATTGGTTGGGATGCCGGTGTAGGGGGCGAAGACCCCATTAGGGAGGCGAACTATGGTGTGTAAATTGAACTCCTTGAGGAGCCTTTCTTTGACTCGACCACAGATGCCTTCACCGAAGAGCACCCCATTGGGAACAACTACCCCGGCACGACCCGGCTTCGGCTGGCGCTTGAGCTTGCGCATAATGAGTTGGAGGAAGAGGAGCGTCGTTTCCGATGTCTGCATCTCGGCTGGAAAGTTGTTAAGTATTCCCTTTTCCTCTTCCCCTCCAAAGGGAGGATTGGTGAGGATAACGTCCACCCGATCCCGGTCGCCGATCTCATTCAACGGGAAACGAAGGCTGTTATCGGGATCAATGCGGGGGTATTCCAGGCCGTGCAGCAGCAGGTTCATTTGTACCAGGAGGTAGGGGAGCGGCTTGGCCTCGCCTCCGTAGATGCTACTTCCCTGAAGGGTCTTGCGATCTTCGACAGTCTTGCACTGCGTCTCCAAGTGACTATAAGCCTCAACCAGAAAACCGCCGGTGCCGCAGGCCGGATCGAGGATGATCTCCCCCAGCTTGGGATCAAGCACGTCAACCATGAAGCGCACCACAGCCCGGGGGGTATAGAACTCGCCCGCGTCGCCAGCCGCATCGCGCATCTCCTTGAGCATCGACTCGTAAAGGTGGCTCAGGGTGTGTATCTCGTCGGAAGAGGTGAAGTGGATGCCGTTCACCTTGTTGATAACGTCCCGCAGGAGATAGCCGTTGATCATCCTGTTGATGGTCCCCTTGAAGACCGTGGCAACAACATCGCGCCGGTCGCCGCCGTTAGCCCCTTGGAGCCCGCGGAGGTAGGCAAACAGTCCTGCGCCCCGTGTGCCATCCGGACGGGTAGCTTCATCGTTGTTGACGAAGGAAATCAGTTCATCACCGGTGATACCGTCTTCCCTGGCTGCCCAATCTCGCCAGCGGTAAGGAGCCTCGATGGCCGATCGATATTTCTCGCCTGACAGGACCGCCTCTTCTTCCCGTATCCGCTCCATGTCATCGAGGAACTTGAGGAACATGATCCAGGTAAGCATAGGGAGCCGGTCAATGTCACCGGAAAGCCCCTTATCCTTGCGCATGATGTCGCGGGATGACTTGACGATGGAGCCCAGTTGTTGAGCGGTAGTCAGAGGGGCAGAGGCTTTACGCGGCATTGAATACTCCAAATAATGTTGGATGCAGCATATAATGAACTAATTTCAAGATTTTCACCTTTCCATTACCTTGTTATCTGAGGAGGGTCTAGATATTGAATGCACAATCGGTTCCGAGCAAAACGGCTTTAGCATGAAACAAGACCACTCTCGATGATTTGCCAACAGTAGGATACTGCATTATGTGCCGCTAGCGCTTGGTCTTTGCTGTCTTTTGCTTCGCCCCAATCACATATGCCCTTCACTATCACCCAATCAACCTTTCGTCGGTATGAGGCAGCTAAAATACCAGCACCTTCCATCTCACCACCGATAGCCTCAGGCTCTTGTTTTAGTAATTTTTTCTTAAACTTAGAATTGTCAACAAGTTTATCACCTGACAAAATGAGACCAGTGTGAACCTTAGAGTGCTTCCAGTTAACTTTCTCAGCATCAAACCGGCTTATGAGTAGAGGTGATGCTGGCATTTTGTCGCCTCTTGGTATGATTTTATCGTCTCCCACCCTTTGCAATTCATAGCATTGCACTTGCCGAGAAATAAGAATGTCACCAATATTTTGCTTTTCTGAGTTTGCGCCGAAGCAAATTCCTACGGCTACGATTACATCTGGTTCTAATTCGTCAATTGCATCAAGCGTGGTGAGGCCAGATCCACCTGAGCCACCACTCCCCATCTGAGTCTGAACGAGGAAAATTTCAGCAGACCTTACTGTACCGATGTAATGAAATGCTAACTCTTTACCAGGAACTATTTTCGGAACAAAGCCCCTGCCGTTGACGACATCATAAAACGTCTCTGTTTCTAGATCGGTAGCTGTGCATAATAATATTTTCTTTGTAGTTCCACTCACAAGATCCTCCGCGAATTTAAGTGCAATTCTAAATAACGCATCCTTGGCTGAAAGTTGAGCCATTACTCTCTCAAGATGTGTTACGCCCAAATTAAGGTTTTTGAAAATTTCGATGTCTGATATCTTTTCTAGATTGTGGTTTGTTCCAAACTCAATGGTTCGTAGTAGTTCTATAATTTTATATCTACATGCAACATTAGATGTAACTGACCATTTCAGTTTAACATACTGGTATAATGCTTCGATGAACTTTTTAAGGGTTTGCACAAATGTGTTATGTACATTTTCAGGCCTAAGTGAGATCAGCATCTTTGTAAGTTCAAATTGATCAACACGATAGATATTGTTACAAAGTGATTTAGAAATGAATTCTAGAATGTAAAAATCATTGATCGGAAACGTCTTTGCCAAATAGTCGTAATAAATAAACCGGTCTACTCCAGTAACAATATCAGCATTTAAGGATTCAAGGTAGTGCTTTGTGTATTCTTCCGAGATGGTTCTTCTTATGAAATACTGATCATTTAAAGAAGCATCTGGCAAATATTCCCTGAATGCTGGATATGTGATAGCACGACCGCCTAGGCTTTCGATTCCCCTACTGATTCCAGCAAAGACCAATTCACCGTTCACGTGAGGATTATAGTTGTTCCCGCCAATGACATTTGCCTTGTCCTTTGCTAATAATTCAAAGGACTTCCGTAGGGCATCAGTAGTTGATGATGGCTTATACAAAATAGGAAAATCAATAGAGGCGTAACGCTCTTTTTCAGATGGGTCAAAATACACCGGATATCTAGAAGAATCATGTTTATATAAGATAAGCCTTGATTCAAGAAATTCCCCGATAGTTGGATGATTACTAACAGGGACAATAATTCTAGCATCACCACCAATCCTTACTATATCGAATAACTCGTTATTTGCCGTACACGTCTCGTAAAGCAAAGATAGACCATAATAGAGAGTTTTGTCTGTTGCATATATTAAAGTTGTAACTACTCTAACGAGTAGTGATGGATTAAATGCCCATTGAACTGATCCTGCTAGTTCACGGTCAAAAAAATGTAGATATATACTCATCAGTCAAACTCAAGCTCAAGCTGGGGTGCGTGGTCTTGATACGTGGTAAATGCTAATTTGATCTCATCCAGCAGCTGCTTCCTAGTTTGGCGAGATGCGTGCACCTCAGGCTCAAATTGAACCTCTTTTATATCAGTCAGTGGCTTTATTTCATCCACGCGATTACCTATTGTGAAGAATCGAATTGGTTTGCTAATATTCATTGCGTAAATAACTTCAAACAGCACGCCATCTGCTATAGGCCCAAAGACCCATAATTCATCGCAAGCCCTGACTAGATGATTGTTCCCCCGCCGGACCATATCCCTTGGGACACGATCACTTAAAAAATAATCAAAAACGCGAAAAGGATTAATTGGCAGGTTATTCTGCTTAAACACAAATTCACATATCGCGTCTCTGCAGTAAAAGAACTTTTTTGATTGCGCAGTAAATATCATAGGCATGGTTTTTATTGAACTTCTCTTTATTGTGACGCCAGATTTCACTTGCTCTTCAGCAGTATGCTTTCGCATGCAAGCATTCTTGGCAACGTAATACCCACTCAACAATGATGGAAGCAGTCCACGGAATATTCCAGTACTGTCACCTGCCACATACACTCCCTTCATTTGTGTTTCTAAATTTGCAGATAATCGCGGATAATAGCCAGTTCCCTCTATGCACGGGCCATGTATCATCGCGCCTTCCAAGGAGTATTGCTGTGAGAGCCGCAATAACCCTTCTCTCAAAAAATCACCTAAAACACCATCTAACACTCCAGCAGTGGACTTATCTATAAAATCCGCGAGTGGCAAGGAAAATGGTTGAACATCCCCATTAAGGAGAGCATTAACCTCCTCTGCATTTTCTGCAACAATGCCCGGATCGAGCAACCTAGTATTAAAACCTATATTTGAAAAAGATGATTTTTCCCATGTGGTCCCTGAAAAGGTTGTTGGCAAATCATTCCCTGATGTCCTTATGACCTTACCGTCACGACAACAACAAAATGTTCTCCATTCTATGGTGCCGTTTTCACTGCGTGATATCAATTTGGTATCAATTGTGTCAAAATCTTTTAGGAAAAAATCTGATTCAGGTTGTTCAATTCTCACACCAAATTCGAATCTTCTAAATGTAGTTTTAAGATCAGGCAACAGCTCAAGAAGTTTTTTTGCACCGAATCTACCGCCTGCAAATATAATTTGTTCTGTTTCTATTTGGTAAGCAGAATCATTTTCATCAACATCAACAATGTAACTACTATTACTACCACTTATTTTTACTACTTTTGAATTGAGTTTTACTCTATGTTTGATTGGCAAAGACAATCTGTATGCCAATTCAATGCTTTGTTCCTGCGACAATTGAACAGAAGCGTATTTCTTATTTTTAAACTCTGATTTTGAAGGACTGTGATGCCATCTGTGAGAAAACTTAATTTTTGGGAAATTAGGTTTTTCGTCAACCAAGTCCGACATTAACATGTGAACCCAGTTGAAACCAGCTTCCAAAATATGTTTAGCAGGAAGCGCCCAGAGCGAGTGACTTGAGGGGTAATAGGATAATTTTCCGTCGCTAAATAAGCCAGCTCCACCTACTCCCTGAATAAGGTGGAAAGGGTCTAGACGGTCCCGTTTATCTATAGAGTCACCTGAATCAACGACCAGTACCTTAAACCCTTCATGTGCACAACAGGAAGCAGCCGCTAAACCAGCAGGCCCTGCTCCAATTACGAGCACTTCACATTTTTCAGCGTACATTAGGCACCCCTCATTCTGAAAACCATTGATTCGAGAGTATCCAATAACGACTCTGCATCCTCTCTAGCAACAAAAATGTTCATTCTTTTTGGCGATATAAAACCGGCCGATAGGGCATTGTCAATAAACTTGAGGAGATGATCATAATATCCGAATATATTAAGCACGCCAACTGGCTTTTTGTGAATCCCATATGCGCTCAGGGTTATTATTTGAAACATTTCTGCTAAGGTTCCAAATCCACCTGGAAACACTAAAAAGGCATCTGCTGTTTGAATCATTGTATTTAACCTGTCCTCTAATGTATCCACTAGCACCAGCTCGGATAAACCATGAAGTGGCACTTCGACATCAACGGCAAATCTTGGCATTATTCCAATTACATTTCCGTTATTTTTAAGCATAGACATGCCGAGTTGTCCCATTATGCCTCGTGAAGCACCGCCATAGACTAGGTCATGTTCTCGCTCAAAAAGAAGTTCCGCGAGCCTGCTAGCTTGTAAGGCATACGCAACATCATTACCATTATTGGATGGGCAGAAGACACAAATCTTCATTCTTAAGTCCTCTCAAATTGTCATCAGTAATGCAGGTGAGGTTAAGGCGACGAATTCTAGTCTACAGTCCTTCATGTAACATAAAGTATTGTTTGTAGCTCATCCACCGCTTCCCTGAGCTTCTCCGCTCCGCCGAAGTATTTCGCAATCTCAATCACGTTCCCCCGTTGAGAAATTGGAGGCACCTTCAGGATGTCCGGGACCACAAATTGAGCGGTGCCATGCTGGGCATACTTTTCCAGAAGTTCTTCAAGAATGGTTCGAGCCTCCGGGCCGTACTGGTCAAAGAAATCCTTCCGGTCACGCTTTAGGCGTTCCGCCCGTTCTCGCCGGGTTCGAAGGGGGAGATTGAAGGCGAGATGGCATAGTAGGTCGAAGGGATCGGCATCGGGTTGGCCAATGGCCTCGGCAAGATCATTAAAAGTTACCCCTCGTTCTTCCAGTTGCCGGATCATCTCTGCCCGTTCCTTTGGATTGGCCCACTGCTCACGCATCCTGATTGCGCCGGGGAAAAGGGTGCGGACCTTGTCCGCGGCATAGTCGCTGTATTTGACCACGCGCAACTGCTTACCATCCGGGTCCAGTTCGTAGACCAGATGGGTAGCGATTTCAACATGGCCGTCGTCGAAGTAATATTTCCGACGCTCTTTCTCTTCATCCTCGATGACGACTGACTGGCCGTAATCATCCTGAGCGCCACCATCCTTCACAACCGATGCCTCTTCGGTAACAGCCGTCTCATAGGTAACGCCGCTTTCGTCGATCTTCTCTTCGCTGACAAAAGCCGGATCACCGTCAAAGTCTGGGTCGGCGAAGAGTCGGGTGGCGCTGCCGGTGTAATCCAGGATGTTGAACCAGAGCTTGCCGTAATCGTCTCTGACCCGCGTCCCTCTCCCGATGATCTGCTTGAATTCGGACATATTGCCGATGACTCGGGCCAGGACGATATTCTTGCATGTGGGAGCGTTGACCCCGGTGGTGAGCATCTGCGATGTAGTCAGGATGACCGGAGTCTCCGTCTCGACATCCTGAAACCTCCCCAGGTGGCCTCTGCCGATGTCACCCTCAATGGAAGTGACCCTGCAAACGTAATCAGGATACTGGCTCAGCAGGTCCTGACTCTGATTGCCAAGAGCGCGCCGCATCTCGTCGGCATGTTCCTGGTCCACACAAAACACAATGGTCTTGGCGAAGCGGTCGGACTTTGATAGGAATTCCGTGAGGTGACGGGCTATCGCCTCTGTGCGGGCCTTGAGAGCGACACTACGTTCGAAGTCTTTGGTCTCATACTCCTCGTCTGGGATTTCTCGGCCATACCGGTCCAGATCCCCCTTGCCTGGACGCCAACCGGCGGCATCGTAGTCGGTAATCACCCGGTGGACTCGGTAAGGCGCTAGGAATCCGTCGTCTATCCCCTGACGCAAACTGTACTGATATATCGGGTTGCCGAAATAGAGGTAGGTGTCCCGGTTGTCCTCTCTTAGTGGCGTGGCAGTCATCCCCAGCTGAAAGGCCGGGGTGAAATACTCCAGAATCTCCCGCCAGTTGCTGTCGTCCCTGGCGCTTCCCCGGTGGCATTCATCAACGATTATCAGATCGAAAAAGTCCGGCTTGTATTCTTTATAGAGCCCTGGTCGCCGCTCATCCTTTGCCAACGATTGATAGATGGCAAAGTACATTTCCCGGCTTTTATTGGCGTCGCCGTTCTCAATTTTCCACCGAGCATCACCGAACGTGGCGAATTCCTTGTCTTTTGGGTCGTCCACCAGGATGTTCCTGTCGGCCAGGTAGAGAATCTTGGGGCGGCGATGCTCGCAGGTGGTGTTCCACCTTGCGCTCCAGAGCTTCCAGCAGATCTGGAAGGCAACAACGGTCTTGCCGGTTCCGGTTGCCATCGTAAGGAGGATTCGCTTCTTACCTTGGAGAATGGACTGCACTGTCCGGTTGATCGCAATTTCCTGGTAGTATCTGGGGCTTTTACCGCTGAGATGGTAATAGGGAGTGAGAAGACGCTGGGCGGCCTCTGTAGTGATGGCCTGAGCGTTCTGGAGGCGCTGCCACAGTTCTTCAGGTGAAGGGAAGAGGGATAGCACCCGCTCCTGACCGGTCAGGTAGTCGAATTCGATGATTTCATTTCCGTTCGTGGCATAAGCAAACTTGAGACCCAGGATTTCTGCGTAATCCTTGGCCTGTTGCAAGCCGTCACCAACTGACAGATAATCAGCCTTTGCTTCGACGACTGCGATCAGAAAATCACGCGTATAGCGAAGCAGATAGTCGGCCCGCTTTTGGGGGCGACGTTTGACCTTGTTGCCGACCAGGATGATCCGGCCATCGGTGAACGTGATTTGTTCGTTGATCCGATGGGGCTCATTATCCCAGCCAGCTTCAACCAGCTTCGGTAGCACGTATTTTCGACAGGTATCAGCTTCGTTACTCATGACCGATCACCATCCCCCTCCATCATTGCGACGACGGGAGAATATACCGCAAATCCACAGTGCTGGTAAACAGTTATTAACTTGAGGAAGGCTTGTTGCGGATAAGGGGGAGTGGGATCTTGGGTGTCAGTCTTGCAACTGATCGTATAAATGATTCAGACACAAAACCATACCTCCCATACACTTTAAAGAAACACTGAATGCCTTAACTTGACATATAAATTTGATATATGCTACAATAAATCGAAGTTTAAATATCAAATTCACACACAAACTGAATCAAAATATAGCAGCAACTTACAGTTTTTTAAATCAATCTTTTGCAACTATTATTATTCCTGTATATACGCTGGTTAATCATGCGTTGTACAGGAATTTTTATTTCATAAGTTCAACATTGCGGAGCAAGCATGAAGGTACCATTTCGGCAGCAAGCATCTGGCTATGATTGCGTGCCAACTACACTCATAAATGGATTAAGCTACCTGTTCTCTCGTGAGGAAATTCCCCCATTTATAGTGCATAGAGTTTACAAAGAATGTATGGATTTAGAGGCATTTCGTGGCACATCAAGCAGAGCAATTCAAGAGCTTGGCTTTTGGCTTAGCAACTACCAGGAAAAGAGATACAAAAAGTTTGCTGTAGAAGCAGATTATCTGTATGGAGATCAGGTACACCTAAAGCAAAGCAGCAAAATCATTCGATGCATAACCTCAAAGGGGGTGGCGTTGCTGTGTGTGCATACTACTGATAACAACTGGCACTATATTCTCGCCTTCAGGTTAGAAGGCGAATGGCTACACTGTTATGATCCATACCCCCGCACCAAGAGATTTATCAATCACGAAAACGTCAGGCTTGTGGAGACAACTGGGCAGCACGAGCCGAACTTAATCATGCATTTTAGCTGGTTGGATAAGAGCTTTAAAAAGACAAAGGACTGTGACGGCCGAAAGTATATTTTGGGTCGGATCGACGACCGAGAATGCTTGCTGCTGAACAGAATCCGCTCATAGATTTCCGGGCCTGACGATGGCCGCCGAGATTTAACCTTCGTTATCACCTGTTGTTCAGCCTCTTCCCTACTCAAACTCATCAACCTACTGACGCCGTCGTTTCCGGTGCCAGCAGACGTGCGTCCTGAGTTCGTGACAGGGGACAAATTGCCAAGATGCATATATTTAAAGGGAAATGCCGGTGAGGGGCAAAAACCGTGAAAGGAGTAGCCATGACAGCTGAAACGTTATTCGGCAGAGAGGAAGTCTCGGGTAAACCCAGGAGAATAAGGCTGAAGCAAATCAAGGCGGTGTATGAAACGTTGATCATCTCGGAAGAGGTCAATCTGTATTTACGGCCCTTCACCAGATACAACAGCGCTGAGCAGGTCTTCGATACGTTCAGCTTTTTACGTCGGGAAACGAAGGAGTATTTCTTTGCTGTTCACCTCGACGGGAAAAACCGTATCTGCTGCATTGACGAGGTATCAGTCGGTTCGCTGAATCAAAGCATTGTCCATCCACGTGAGGTCTTCAAAACGGCGCTACTGTCATCGGCGGCAGCACTCATCCTGCTACACAACCACCCAACCGGAGACCCTGCCCCTAGCAGAGAAGACATTGAAATAACAAGGAGGTTAAAAGAGGCTGGCGACCTCATCGGCGTGAAGATACTGGATCACGTCATAATCGGTGACCATTTCCTCTCATTCGCCAACACGGGGTTGCTTTAAAACGAATCCACCGAAACGAAGCCATCTTCCGAGGCCCAGACAAATTTGTCTGGGCCTCGTCATTTAAAGGAGGAACCACACATGACATCAGCCAGGCGGTCACAAACGAGCGCTAAATTCGATTCCGGGAAAGTCGTAGTAACCAGAGGGGTCAACGATTTCATGGCAGACGATGAAAAGTTCGCAGCATTCGTCTTCGAGTCACTACGCCGACACCTTGCCGGTGACTGGGGAGAGTTGGGTGACGAGGATAAGGAGGCAAACGAAAGAGCGCTTCTTGATGGCGACCGATTGTTTTCTGCCTACAAGACACCCGGCCTGCCTCCGCTCTGGATCATTACGGAGCGGGATCGTTCCGCAACAACCATCCTGCTCCCTGATGAGTATTGATGCTTGCCGAGGCCCTGAATTCGCCCTGTGTTTCACGGCATTTCACCACCAGCAGCAATTGCAACGTTCACGCATGCGTTCACGCATTTCGTAGACAAACAACAAGGGGCCACAGCGTGTTGCTGTAACCCCTTGTTATTATGGCGGAGAGATAGGGATTCGAACCCTAGGTGACTTGCGCCACACCTGATTTCGAGTCAGGCACCATCGACCACTCGGACATCTCTCCGGATATTCTGTTTCGGACGCCGCTTGCCGCTGACGTTGCTCTCAAGAGCGACGATAAGATATACATGATTCCTTCCGGAAATTCAAGCCCGCTTTTCTTGCTTAGGCCCGCCTGCTCCCTCAGTAGGTCAGACCGGCATAAAAGTCCTGCAGAAATTGCCGCTGGGTCTTGGTGAGTACCCCTCTGGCGTCTATCTCTGACAGTATGCGCCAGATGATTCCCAACTCGCTGAAGACACGCA
>Ga0209317_1000621_pt1 | contig 40233 bp, 39 predicted proteins | sample RifGroB2_FD_183994 | JGI IMG/M metagenome (GOLD analysis project Ga0209317, IMG submission 183994) | Soil microbial communities from Rifle, Colorado, USA - Groundwater B2 (SPAdes) (version 2) | ecosystem: Environmental > Terrestrial > Soil > Unclassified | place: Rifle, Colorado | collected... | reverse complement strand
CGCGAGGACAAGGTGCACCAGATTTATTCCCAGATGCAGGTCGGACAGGAGAAGTTCGGCATGCAGACCATGAACCAGTGCCTGATGAGCCTCCTGGCCCGTCGCGCCATTACCGTGGAAGACGCCCTGGGCCGCTCCTCCGAACCGGACGAGCTGAAGCAGATGCTCACCCCGGGCGGCGGTGCGCCTCAGTACCGGCGTCCCCCGCAGAGATAATGTTAGATGGCAACAGCCAGTCCCGGCCCTGGCCGGGAAAGGAGTAACATATGGCAAAATTCGATTGGGAAGCAAGGAGCAAGGCGGGGAGCGCCCAGAAAGGGGTGATGGAAGCCGCCAGCGCCGCCATGGTGGAGGCGCAGCTCAAAAGATACGGTTTCTCCGGGATCTCGGTGAAGGAGCAGGGCAAGGGCCTCTCCATGGAGCTCAAGATCCCGGGCCTGGGCGGGCCGAAGAAGATCGAGACCAAGGACCTGGTGGTGTTCACCCGCCAGTTCGCCACGATGATCGATTCCGGTCTGCCGCTGGTGCAATGTCTCGACATCCTCGGCAGCCAGCAGGAAAACAAGACCTTCAAGGAGATCCTGATCAAGGTGAAGGAGAGCGTGGAGAGCGGCTCCACCTTCGCCGACGCCCTCTCCAAACACCCGAAGGCCTTCGACCAGCTCTACGTCAACCTGGTCGCGGCCGGCGAGGTGGGCGGTATCCTCGACACCATCCTGTCCAGGCTCGCCGCCTATATCGAGAAGGCGATGAAGCTCAAGAAGCAGGTGAAGGGCGCCATGGTGTACCCGATCACCATCATGTCCATCGCCGTCATCGTCGTCGGCGTCATCCTGGTCTTCGTCATCCCGACTTTCGCCAAGATGTTCGCCGACTTCGGCGGCGAACTCCCAGCGCCGACGAAGATCGTCATCGCGCTCTCCAACTTCCTGGTCAAGTACATCGTGGTGATCATCGCGGCGCTGTTCGGCATCAAGTGGGCCATCGGGAAGTACTATGCGACCCCCAAGGGGAGGAAGGTCATCGATGCCTTGGCGCTCAAGGCTCCCATCATCGGGCCGCTGGTCCGCAAGGTCTCCGTGGCGAAATTCACCCGCACCCTGGGGACCATGATCAGCTCGGGCGTCCCCATCATGGACGGCCTCGAGATCGTCGCGAAGACTGCTGGGAACAAGATCGTCGAGGAAGCGATCTACAACGTGCGCCAGTCCATCTCAGAAGGCAAGACCATTGCCGAGCCGCTCGCCGAATGCGGCGTGTTCCCTGCCATGGTGGTGCAGATGATCTCCGTCGGCGAGGCAACCGGTGCCATGGACGCCATGCTTAACAAGATCGCGGACTTTTACGACGACGAGGTTGACGACGCTGTCGGCGCGCTCACCTCGATGATGGAGCCTCTGTTGATGGTCTTCCTGGGGACCACGGTCGGCGGCCTGGTCGTGGCCATGTACCTGCCGATCTTCAAGCTGGCAGGGACGGTCGGCGGTTAAACTGGATGATCGAAAAGAAGAAGGTATTTGGGTTCATACTTCTAAGACTTGCGGTGGTATCCGTTTTTCTGTTTACCACCATCTCCCTTGACGTACACACCTACGACGTAAGTGGCGAAATCGCCCGGGAAGTGCTGATCCGGCTGATTGGCGCCACTTACCTTTTCTCCCTGGCCTCTTTGGCGGCGCTACGCTTTGTCTCCCCTCGCCAAGTTCGCACCCTTGCCTATCTCCAGATCGTTTGGGACCTGATCCTGGTGACTGTGCTGATCCTCGTCTCGGGCGGGGTCACCTCGCACTACGCCTTCCTCTACTTCCTCTCGATCATAAGCGCGAGCACGCTGCTGGCGCGCTCCCAGGCGTACTACACCGCCTCGCTCTGCGTCATCCTGTACGGCGCGATCCTGGATTTCCAGTTCTACGGCAAGCTGGCGCCGCTGGGCCTGAGCCCCTACCCCGCCCAGCAGTGGGGCGCCGAGTACCTGCTCTACCTGATCTTTCTCCACTGCGCCGCCTTCTTCCTCACCGCCTTTCTGGCAGGCCACTTGGCGGAACGCGCCCGCATCTCCGAGACCGCGCTCCAGGAAAAGGCGATCGACTACGAGGAGCTGGAGCGTCTGAATTCCTGCATCGTCTCGACCATAGAAAGCGGCCTCCTTACCATAAACTCCGCAGGCCGCATCCGCGTGTTCAATAGCTACGCCGAGAACCTGACCGGGGTGTCGCAACAGGATGCCTACGACCGCCTCCTAGCCGAAGTGCTCCCCGGTCTCGCGAGCTTCGAGTCCACCTATTTTGAGTCCGGGCAGGGGGAGTTTCAGCACAAAGGGCCGGATGGCAGGGAGTTGCTCCTTTGCTTCAAGTCGATGCCGCTGCTTGGCAAGGAAGGGGAGACGGTGGGGGCTATCTTCGACCTGCACGATCTGACCGAGATGAAGCGCATGGCGGCAGAGTTGAAACGTGCGGACCGTCTGGCGGCTGTCGGGGAGCTTTCCGCCCGCATGGCGCACGAGATCCGCAACCCGCTTGCCGCCATCAGCGGATCCGTGCAACTGGTTGCGCTGAGACCCTGGGTCGACGAGAAGGACCAGCGGCTCTTTTCGATCATCCTCAGGGAGACCGACCGCCTGGACGGTCTTTTGCGCGACTTCCTCTTTTACGCCAAGCCGAACCAGCCCTCCAAGGTCCCGCTGAACCTGAGAAGGGTGATCACCGACCTCTGCGCCCTCCTCGCCACGGACCCGCGGCTGGAAAGGGTCGAGATAGACAACCAGGTGCCCGACGACCTGGTGGTGCAGTTCGACAAGGACCAGTGCTCGCAGGTTTTCTGGAACCTCGTGGTGAACGGTGCCGAGGCCATCACGGTGGACGGATGCATCTCCATCGATGCGACGCTCACCAGAGGCAACGGCGGCCGCAGCGAAGTGCGCATCAGCGTCCGGGACAACGGCTCCGGGATGAGTCAGGCCGACGTGAAGCGGGTCTTTGAGCCCTTTTTCACCACCAAGAAAGGGGGCACGGGGCTGGGCCTTGCCACCGTGTACCGGATAGTAGAGACCAACGGTGGCAGGATGTCGATAAACAGCACGCAGGGGAAGGGGACCACCGTGACCCTGCACCTGCCGGCTTAGAGGCAAGGTTAAGGTTAAGGTTAAGGTTAAGGCGGCCCGAAAAGTAGGTCATGGATTACTGGGGGGCGGTGGTTGCGGCCATAGCAACATCAAGCGAGGTTTTTTTAGATGCGTGCCAGGATTTTGGTTGTCGATGACGAACTCAGCATGCGGGAGTTTCTCGCCATCCTGCTCGATGGAGAGGGGTACCTGGTGGACCAGGCGGAGAACGCAGAGGATGCACTCTTCTGCATGGCGGAGCAGCACTACGAGATGGTGATCTCCGACGTCAGCATGCCGGGGCTGGGGGGAATCGAGCTCCTCACACGGATCAAGGCGGAGTCCCCGGATACCGCCGTTTTGATGATCACGGCCTTCACTACGGCGGAGCAGGCGGTCGAGGCGATGAAACTTGGGGCCTACGACTACATCGGCAAGCCCTTCAAAGTCGAAGAGGTGAAGGTGCTGGTTCGTAAGGCCCTGGAAAAGCAGAGCCTGGTGCAGGAAAACAAGCGCCTCAAGGCGGAGGTGCAGGAGCGCTTCAGCTTCTCCGGGCTGATCGGCAAGAGCAAGCAGATGCGCGATGTCTACGATCTGATCGCCAAGGTCGCCGACAGCATGGCCAACATCCTGATCACCGGTGAAAGCGGTACCGGCAAGGAACTGGCCGCGAAAGCGATCCATTATAACAGCCCACGTAAGAACGCGGCCTTCGTGGCGGTGAACTGCGGCGCCATTCCCGAGACGCTGATCGAGAGCGAACTCTTCGGTCACGCCAAGGGCTCCTTCACCGGCGCCATAGCCGACCGCCCCGGCCTCTTCGAACAGGCCGAGGGGGGAACCCTTTTCCTCGACGAGATCGGCGAATTGCCGCTGCAGCTTCAGGCGAAGCTCTTGCGCGTGCTTCAGGAGCGGGAGTTTCGCCGGGTAGGCGGAGGCACAGCCCTCAAGGCCGATGTCCGCATCGTCGCCGCCTCCAACCGCAACCTCGAGGAGCAGGTCCGAGAAGGGAGCTTCCGCGAGGATCTCTTTTACCGCCTGAACGTGGTCCAACTCCACATGCCGTCGCTCAAGGAGCGGGGTGAGGACATACCTGCTCTGGTGGAGCATTTCTACAAGAAATACTCCCTGTGGACCGGGTCCGGCGAGGTCATCACTCCGGACGCCCTGCGCGCTCTCTTCAACTACCCCTTCCCGGGCAACGTGAGGGAGCTCGAGAACCTGGTCGAGCGCTGCGTTGTGCTGGGAAGCCGCGTTATCTCGCTGGACTGTCTCCCTCCCAGCGTGCGCGAACACCGTGTCGCAGCGCCCGCCTCAGAAGAGTTGGAGATTCCCGAGGAGGGAATGGACCTGCAGGCGTATCTGGACAGCCTTGAGCAAAAGCTCCTCGTGCAGGCCATGGAAAAGAGCGGCGGTGTGAAGAAGCGGGCCGCCGCCCTGCTGGGCATGACCTTCCGCTCCTTCCGCTATCGGCTCGCCAAGTTCGGCATGGATGAGGAGTGAGTGACAAAAAACGTCACCTTTGTCCGGCCTAAATTGTCCCTGTGACGTTTTAGGCTTCTGTGTCAGAATCGGCACCCCAAAGAAAAGTCACTATATTTATGCTGGTTATCTCTGTTTCAGCACTTTGGCCTGCATGTTGCTGTAAAGTTTCCGTCTTGCGATACCGATGATCTAATAAAGATATTCAAGTCGGCAATCCACCAACGAAAAGGAGAAACAGATGTTAAACAAAATCAGAAGCAACAAAGGCTTCACCCTGATCGAGCTCTTGATCGTCGTCGCGATCATCGGCATCCTGGCCGCAATCGCAATCCCGCAGTTCTCCGCATACCGCGCCAAGGCGTACAACGCTGCTTCCAACTCCGACCTGAAGAACCTGAAGACCGGCATGGAAGCTTACATGGCTGACCGCCAGTCTTACCCCGGCGGCATGGACGAAAGATACTAATCGAATTGACCTAAAGGAGACATTAATATGAAGAAAATCATCGCACTTTCGGCATGTCTTATACTGCTTTCCTCCAGCATGGCTTTCGCTGCAAACGCGGCACTTAGCACCGCCGGGATTTCGCACGAATCCGCGACCATTTACGGCGGTACCGACAATACTGATGCAGCCAGCGGTTCCGGTACCCTGATCGGCAAGCTTTCCAAGAGTGTAAAGGTGGGCGTCGCTTACTCCGTCACTGCCTACGCCCTGGTCACCAAGCACACCAGCGGCAACACCAAGTACGGCACCGCCTATGACGCTACTGCCATTTATAAGCAGGAAACCACCACGGGCGCACTGGACGCCGCTCCTACCGCCTCCGGTTCCAGCGCGTTCACCTCCTGGACCGCGATGTAATTGCCGCCTCCGACTGCAAACCGAAAAACGAGATGTTTCGGCATCTCGTTTTTTTTATTCTCGTTCTCCAACGTCTTCAGTGAGTGAGAGGCTGTCTTAGTACGTCCCCGTACCACCCGAAAACTTTAGAGGTGCAACCGCCTATGCTGAACATGATGAAGATCACCCTCAAAGGGATCTTCCGCGACCGAGTGTTCCAAGGAATCATGGTGCTGGCAGTCCTGTTTCTATTCATTCCGTCAGCCGCCTCGCTTTCCATGCGCCAGGTGACCGAACTCTCGGTGACCCTCTCGCTTTCTCTGATTTCCTTCATTCTGCTGCTGTTGTCGGTTTTTCTGGGCGCGACCTCCCTTTGGCGGGACATCGAACGCCGCTACACCTTCGGGGTCCTCAGTCTTCCACTCAGCCGCTGCTCCTACATCTTGGGGCGCTTCTTCGGCCTTGCGCTGTTCCTCATGCTTGTCTCGGCCTTGCTGGGAGGGGCGGCCTTTCTGGCTATAAAGGCGGCCTCTACGCTGTATCCTGCGGACCGCCCCCTGGTCTGGAGCTGGTTTACCCTGGCAGTAATCTACGCGACCCTCAAGTACGTCCTGCTTGTGGCGGTAGCCCTATTGCTCTCGACCGTGAGCACCTCATTCTTCCTCCCCGTTTTCGGGACCATCTGTACCTTTCTCGCCAGCGGCATCTCACAGCAGGTGTACGAGTACGTGCACTCCGCTGCCGCTGCAGAGACGGTGTCTCCTTTTTTTAGGCAGGCCGTCACTGTCGCCTATTATCTGATCCCCAACCTAGCCGGGTTCGACCTGACGGTAAACGCAATCTACAGTGTCGCGCCCAACCCCGGCGGGCTAGCCCTTACCGCCTGCTACTTCCTGGCCTACACCGCTATCCTGCTGGGGGTCTCCATTTTCCTTTTCAACCGAAGGGAGATGAAGTGAGCAGGGGAGTTCCGATGGCGCTACTGGTTGCCGGTCTGCTTGCCTACGCTGTTGTGATAGGTCCTTTCACAGGGTACATGCGCGACAAGCCGATGGAGGAGAAACTGGGCTACGTGCCGAGCGTCAAGGTGATGAAATCGTTCAGTGTGGACCAGAAGGAGCTTGCGGGAGCCTCCCTGGTCTTTAAGGTGCTCATGTACTACGGCACCCTGATGGGGCAGATGCCGCAGGGCACGGCCCTGAACGACCCTGGCGATCTGCAGGGGATGTCCCGCCTGCTGCATGCGGCTGTCCAATTGGATCCCTACAATATGGACGCCTACTACTTTGGCCAAGGCATTCTCACCTGGGACGCGCACCAGTACCAAGTAGCGAACAATCTCCTTGACTACGGCATGAAGTACCGGAAGTGGGACTGGTTCCTTCCGTTTTTCGCTGGTTTCAACAGCGCCTATTTTCTGAAAGATTACAAGATGGCGGCGCACTACTACGACCTGGCCGGCGACCTGAGCGGCGAGCCTTTGTACAAGAGCCTTGCCAGCCGCTACATGCAGGAGTCCGGGCAAACCGACTTGGCCATCGCTTACCTTGGTGGCATGGTCAAAACCGCCAAAAACGACGCGGTGAAAAGGAGCTACCAACTTCGCCTACGGGCGTTCCAGGAGGTAAGCCGCATCGAAAAGGCGCGTAATCGGTTCACGCTCGAGAAGGGAACCCATCCTACCTCCGTTGATCAGCTGGTGCGGTCGGGCTACCTGAAATCAGTGCCGGTGGACCCCTACGGCGGAAGCTTTAGCCTGGAGCCCGACGGGAAGGTCACTACCACCAGCAAGTTTGCCTTTGGCACAAACAAGAAGTGAGGAGTGCGATGTACGCTTTGGAGATCTGTGGCCTTGGTAAGAAGTTCAAAGGGAAGAAGCTATGCACGGTCGAGGCTCTCAAGGGGCTAAACCTTTCCGTAAAGCAGGGAGAAGTCCTCGGCTTCCTCGGCCCCAACGGAGCCGGCAAAAGTACCACCATCAAGTGTCTGATGGGGCTGATCCGCCCCACTGAGGGTAGCGCCACTATTTTGGGACGCGACATAACGTCGCCCGAGGCCCGAATGCGTGTTGGTTATCTCCCCGAAAATCCTGCCTTTTACGACTACCTTTCCGCCGAGGAGTACCTGCTTTTCGTGGGCAGGGTTTTCGGCATGTCTGAGGACCTTCTGGCCCAGCGCTGCGAGGAAATGCTTAAATTGCTGGAGCTTTGGGAGCATCGCAAGCGCCTGATCCGCACTTACAGCAAGGGAATGGTGCAGCGGGTAGGTCTTGCCCAGGTGCTTCTTCACGATCCTGCCATCTACATCCTTGACGAACCGATGAGCGGCCTCGACCCGATCGGTCGCGCCCTGGTGAAGGAGATCATCCTCGACCTCAAAAAGCGCGGAAAGTGCGTCTTCTTCAGCACGCACATCACAGACGACGTCGAGAAAATTTGTGACCGTGTTGCGGTTATCAACAAGGGGAAACTGCTGGTGGTCGACACCGTTCAGAACGTCCTTCAGCGGGGGACTGAAGGTTACATGGTAACGGTCGCCGCCAACGATGGCAGCAGGGAGGAAATTTTTGTCGAGACGTCCGAACTGCAGGCGTTTATCCGGCAGACGGTCGCGGCGTCCCGCTCCATAGAGAAGATCGAACCGCGCCGCAAGGACATGGAGGCGTTTTTCCTTGAGATCGTGGCCCAATAAGATAACCTCACGCCACGCGCAGTTAGCTATTCTTTTGCTTTTTTCTGCAATCCTGGCGGTGTACTACCCTGCGATGCTTACCGGAATACACACGGTAGACGACCCCGGTATCGTGTCGCTGTACATCACGTCACCGCGCCTGTCCCAGGTACTGCTCCCCGGCCACGGCTATTACTACCGCCCAATTCTAGAACTCACCTTCTGGCTCGACAACTTCTTGTGGTCGATGGAGCCCCGGGTCATGCACCTGGAGAACGTCCTGCTGCACTGCGCCAACAGCCTGCTGGTTTTCCTGCTGGGTCGCAAGCTCACCGGGAGCGGAGCAGGGGAACCCTTGTGGGGTGTTGTGCTGGCGGCGCTTTTCTTTGCCCTGCATCCGGTTAACGTGGAGGCGGTGGGGTGGATCGCCGGCAGGTCTGACCCCCTTTTGACCCTCTTCGTGCTCTCGGCCTGCTGGTTCTGGCTACGCTGGCTGACGCGCCCGCGCTGGCGGGAGCTGGTCGCGGCGCTGCTGCTATTTTCGGCTGCCTTACTCACCAAGGAGACCGCGCTTGCCGCCGGGGGCGTTGTCGCGCTCCTCGCGCTGGTCTGGCCCGGTGCCGCCACGGTGCGGCATCGCGCCCTGGCTTTGGGCCTTGTTGCCGCCCCTGCGTTGTTGCTGGTGTTCTTCGCGTTGTTGATTCGCAGTGGCACGAGCGGTCTGAGCAGGTTCATTTCCGTTGGCGGATTGGACCTAGGGAAGGCTTCGGGCGACGTCCTCGCTGCCTGCGGCTTTTACTTCAAGAAGCTGGTGGTCCCGGTCCCGCTCAACTTCGCCATCACGGAGGTGGATCCCAGGTATGCACTCTTGGGCGGGGCTGTTCTAACCGCGATTTGCCTGCTGTCCCTGCGCCGCCGCCTGACAGCAGTCTGTTTCGCCTCTGCGCTCTTGGTGCTGTTGCCGGCGGTGCTGGTCGCCGTGAGGCAGGTTGCCTGGACCCCGTTTGCCGAACGCTACCTCTACCTTCCCTCAGCCTTTTTCGCCATGGGCATCGCCTCCTTGACCGGCGGTCCATTGAAGCCAATGCGCGTAGCGCTCATGGCCTTGCTAGCCCCGCTTCTGGTGTTCTTTGCCGTGGTGAGCCTGCAGCGCACCCTGCTGTGGCGAGACAAAACCGCTTTTTTCGAGGACGCCATCAGCAAGTCGCCCACGTTCGGGTCTCTGTACAACGAGCTGGGAGCCGTGTTGTTGCAGCAAAATCGGATCGACGAGGCTGCCCGGGCTTTCGCCCAAGCGGATCGGCTGAACCAGCGCGAATCGATGCGGCTGTTGATCAAGGCGAACATTATGGGTGTGACCTTCTCCAAGGAGGACTACAACGGGGTGCGGAGGCAGTTCTTTAAACTTTTCAAGGATAAGAAGGAGGCCGGCCCCGAATTTCTTGAACTCTTGGAAAGAGCGGACGGCAGGAGGCTCCCAACCCTTTCCGGAAAGGACAAGGTCGCGCTGACAAGGGACATACTTGAAACACTGGATTTGCTGAACCAAAAGCGCTATGATCCTTTCTTGTTGTACCGTAGCGGGCAGCTGACCCTCGATATCGGCGACAAAGCCAAGGCCTATGACTATTTCAACCAAGCCTATCGCGCTGCACCGGCCGACGCACACTACCTGAAGCCGGCTGAACTATACCTGCGCAAATTAGGAAGCAGTAAATGAAAGCGCACTACCTGATCATGCTTCGCCCGACGCAGTGGTTGAAGAACTTGATGCTGTTCTTCCCGCCGTTTCTGGGCGGACAATTACTGGTGCCTGGGCTGATTTCCCGCGGCATCCTGCCGCTTGGCGCCTTCTGCCTGGTCTCCAGCGCAGGGTACGTCTTCAATGACATCCTGGACCGCCACCGGGACCTAAGTCATCCCCGCAAAAAACAGCGCCCGATTCCGTCGGGTAGGGTGAACGTGACCGCGGCCTCGGTCCTCGCCGCCACGCTTTTAGCTGGCGGCCTCGCACTGGCGGGCCAGTCTTCCCTCATCTTCCTGGTGCTTCTTCTAAGCTACCTCGCCGTCACGCTCACCTATTCGCTGGTGCTGAAGTCGTATCCGATCATCGATCTCTTCTGCATCTCGGCCGGCTTCCTGCTCCGGCTGCAGGCAGGGGGGGAGGTGTTCGGCATTGGTACCTCGCCCTGGCTCTTCATGAGCGTGTTCCTGCTGTCGATCTTTCTCAGCACCGGGAAGCGGCTCAACGAGTACTGGGTCTTGGGTGAGCGCGCCATCGACCACAGAAAGAACCTCGCCCACTACCCTCCGGGATACCTGGAAGGGATCATGTACTTGACCGGCGGCGCCGTGCTTGTCACCTATGCCATGTACACGATCAACCATCCTACCCTCATCTACAGTGTCCCGCTTTGCTGCTTCGGGCTATTCCGCTACATCCTGCGTGTCCAGTCCGGGCAAAGCGGCGATCCCACCGAGTCGCTATTGAAGGACCGCGTTCTCTTCGTGGTGGGGGCGGTCTGGGTCGTGATGGTCGGCTGGAGCATCTACTGGTGAACAAGGTCTACATCATCATTCTAAACTGGAACGGCTGGCAGGACACCATAGAGTGCCTGGAGAGCCTGCAGTCGCTCGACTACCCCACCTATACCGTTGTAATCTGCGACAACGGCTCAAAGGATGACTCGCTGCACAGGTTGCGCGACTGGATGGAAGCGCGGGACGACGACTGGGCCGAATACACCGCCGCCGAAGCCGAGACCGGCGGCGTACCAACCTGGGAGCAGCAGTTTGTCCTAATCAGGACAGGCGCCAACCTGGGCTTTGCCGGCGGCAACAACGCGGCGCTTCGCTACGCCATGGCGCGCGATGACTTCGGCTACGCCTGGCTTTTGAACAACGACACGGTGGTCGACCCCGACGCACTCGGCGCCTTGGTGCGGCGCATGCAGGAGCGTCCCGCCGCCGGGATGTGCGGCTCGACGGTGCGCTATTACAGCCGCCGCGACAAGGTGCAGGCCTACGGCGGCGGCCACTACTGCAGCTGGGTCGGGCTCCCCTGGCACTACGGGCGCTTCGTCCTCCCCGCGTTCAAGGCCGAACCGGCCGCGGCCGAGCGCTCCATGAACTACGTCGAGGGGGCCTCGCTGCTGGTATCCAGGGAGTTTCTTGCTCAAATCGGCCTGATGTGCGAGGATTACTTCCTCTATTTCGAGGAGGCCGACTGGGCCAAACGTGGCGAAGGACACTTTGCCCTTGCCTACGCGCCGGAGAGCGTCGTGTACCACAAAGTCGGTCGGAGCATTGGCACCCGCAGCAACCCTAGGAAGAAAAGCTACACCTGCGACTACTTCAATGTTCGCAACCGGATACTGTTCACACGGCGGTTCTATCCACAGGCGCTTCCAACCGTTTGCCTGGTGTTGCTCGGGGCGATGCTGCTGCGCCTGTTGGTGCTGAAATTCGACCGGTCCGTGATGATCTACAACCTTCTTTTCGGGGAAGGGACCGGAGGGCTCCCGTCCGCCCGCGAGCCGAGGCGCTGAGCCGGTGGCGCGCATCTCGATCATAACCGTGGTCCGTAACGGTGCTCAAGACCTGGAAGAGACCATACAGAGCGTCTTGGTGCAGAAGAATCAGGTCGATCTGGATTACCTAATAGTAGACGGGGGATCCACTGACGGTACCGTCGAGATCATCAGAAGGCACGCTGAAGAACTCCTCTTCTGGGTGAGCGCGCCGGACAGCGGCATCTACGATGCTATGAACAAGGGATGGGCCGCCGCCTCACCCGACAGCCTCATTCTGTTTCTCGGGTCAGGGGATATGCTAATTTCACTTCCCGACGGGATCGGCTCTATCGGTCGAAAGGATGATGATGTGTTGTATGGAAACGTCTGGATGGGGGAGCGGTTCCTTTTCAAGGGCGCGGCTGGATTTCGCCTCAGGTTCTACAATACACTGCACCACCAGGCCCTGCTGGTTAACAAGAGGTGCCATCCTGCGCCCCCGTTCAACACCGGGTTCAAAACCTATGCGGACTTTGACTTCAACCAGAGGCTCATGAAAGCCGGGGCGCGTTTCATCCGGGTGCCGGGGTTCGTCTCCTATGCCCGGCCCGGAGGCCTGAGCGATCATACCTGCTTCCGGGAGTCTCTTAAGGTGACACGCGGGAACTTCGGCGTCCTCTGGGCCGGTCTCGCCGCGGCAGCGTACGTTGCGCTTAAGGTATTCCCGGCCCTTAAGGTATTGCGACCTATTAAGAAGGTTCCTCAAGGTGGAAAAGATGCCTAGTACTGTCAAAGAGGGGCAGCCTGTCAGGTGGGATAAAGTTATACGTCCGCGCAGCGGCTGGTTCGACCTTCACCTGGGCGAGCTTTGGAGATATAGGGATCTGATCGCCTTGTTTGTCTGGCGTGATTTTGTCGCCGTTTACAAACAGACCATCCTTGGACCACTCTGGTACGTCATCCAACCGCTGGTTACCACCGCCGTTTTCGCAGTCATCTTCGGGCAGGTTGCCAAACTTCCAACGGACGGTCTCCCGCCGTTTCTGTTCTATCTGTCTGGCATGGTTGCCTGGAAGTACTTTGCAGATTGTCTTAACAGCACCTCTAATACGTTTGTAGGCAATGCCAATATTTTCGGAAAGGTGTATTTCCCCCGGCTCACGGTACCTGTTTCTGTTGTTATCAGTAATCTCGTGGCATTTGCCATACAATTACTTCTTTTTTTATCGCTCTTAGTCTATTATTGGGCGACGGGTTCCGCCGTACGCTCGCATTTGGCGGTGCTTCTGCTCCCGGTACTGGTACTTCAGATGGCTGCCCTCGGGCTTGGTTTCGGCCTCCTGGTTTCTTCGCTGACCACTCGGTACCGCGACCTGACGCACTTGGTTGGCTTTGGAGTTCAGCTCTGGATGTATGCCAGCCCCGTCGTGTACCCCTCGTCATCCCTGCCTGACAAATGGCGTTGGATGCTGGTCTTAAACCCGATGTCGCCTGTCATAGAGGCGTTCCGCTTTGCCTTTCTAGGTGCGGGATCTATCGATCTGCATAGCTGGCTTATTAGTCTGGCAATAACGTCGGGCGTCCTGCTGGTGGGGATCCTCTCTTTCTGCAAAGTTGAGAAATCCGTGATGGACACAGTCTAAATGGCCGATACCGTCATAGAAGTAGAAAACCTCTGGAAAGAGTACCGGCTCGGCGTCATCAGCCACCACACCCTCAGCCGTGACCTGCAAAGCTGGTGGGCCACGGTCCGCGGGAAGGACGACCCAAACTCCCCGGTGGGTACCGGTCTTTCGACAGTCTCCCTTCCTCCGCTGGACGGAGACCGTTTCTGGGCACTTCAGAACTGCTCCTTCGAAGTGAAGCAGGGCGACCTCCTCGGTATCGTCGGACCCAACGGCGCCGGCAAATCCACCTTGTTGAAGATCCTGTCGCAGGTCACGGCCCCGAGCAAGGGGGAGGTTAGGTTCAAAGGGCGCCTCGCCAGTTTGCTTGAGGTAGGCACCGGGTTTCATCCGGAGCTTACCGGTCGGGAGAACATCTTCTTGAACGGCGCCATTCTAGGCATGAGCAAGGGGGACATTCGACAGAAACTTGACGAGATCATCGCCTTTGCCGAGGTCGAGAAGTTTCTGGATACTCCGGTAAAGCGGTACTCGTCTGGCATGTATGTGCGTCTCGCCTTCGCCGTAGCTGCACACCTCGAGCCGGAGATCCTGATTGTTGACGAGGTACTGGCAGTCGGGGACGCCCGGTTCCAAAGGAAGTGCCTCGGCAAGATGGAGCAGGTCGGCAAGGAAGGACGCACCGTGTTGTTCGTAAGCCACAATTTGGAGGCACTCCTCAACCTCTGCACCAAAGGGGTACTGCTGCAGGGAGGGCGACTGGTGGCCGCCGGGAGCGCGCGGGAGGTGGTGCACCACTACGTCAACCAGTACGCGACACAGAAGACGCTGCAGCACTGGACTGACCTGGAAACGGCGCCTGGCAACGATAAGGCAAAACTCGTGAAGGCCCAGGTGAGGCCCTCCGACGGTTCCTGCGACACGATCTGCTCCGATGCCCCTTTCGAATTTGATTTCACCTTCTTCAGCATGATTCCCGGTGAAAGCAACCTCGACGTGACCTACCATCTGCTCGATGAGCGTAGGGTGCTGGTCTACGTGGGCTCAACGGCGTTCAGCAGGAACGACAGCTTCAAACCGGGCTTTCTCCGGGCAACTTGCAGGGTCTACGGCAACCTGTTGAGCGAGGGCACCTACACCGTGAGCCGGCTGCTTCTGGTTAAGGATCGGGGCACCATCGTATATGAACACAAGGATGTTCTAAGCTTTCAGGTTGTTCACCCAAGCGCTGGGCGGGAGGGATGGAGCGGGGAGAAAGAAGGGGTCATCAGGCCGAAGCTCGACTGGGATCTTTATCCCTGCGGGTGAAGCCTAGTTCACCGGGTTCACATCGCCGGCAGTTCCAGCTGCCTGAAGCGGGACTTTTCGAGGTGTGTGTTGCGCGAATTCGCAGAAAAAGAAAAAAAATTCCTCGACCTTGTAGCTACGACGTACCAACTCACGGGGTCGGAGCAAAACGAAGTCATCAGGACGCTCGCGTTCAGAACCTTCAGGCCGTTCATGCGACCGGACGGCGTCGCACTCTCTCTAGGGTATGCCGACGGTTTCGAGACCAGGTTTCTCGCCGGGGAACTCTCCAGGGTCGATGTCGTGGACGGGTCGCTGACGTTTATCGAGGAGGGGAGGAAGCAGGGGTATGCAAACGTAGACTTCCACTATGCGCTCTTCGAGGAGTTTACGACCGAGCAGCGCTACGATTACGTGTTCGCCAACTATGTCATGGAACATGTCGACGACGTTTCTGTCCTGCTGGAAATGGTCCGGGGGGTGCTCAAGCCGGATGGGCTTTTCTTCGTGGTGGTGCCCAACGCGCGTGCCCTCTCCAGGCAACTCGCGGTACACATGCGGCTTCTTCCGCAACTGAAGGCGCTCACCCCGAACGACATCGATCACGGTCATCGCAGGGTGTACGACCGTTGTGCCCTCGACAGGGACCTTGAAGCCGGCGGCTTTGAGGCAATCGCGCAGGGGGGGCTGATGCTCAAGTTCCTGGCCGACTTCCAGATGGACCGGCTGTTCCATGACAAGATTCTCGGAGAGCAGCACGTCGACGGTCTCTACAAGCTCGGCCTGGAGTATCCGGATCTGGCTGGCTCCCTTTTCAGCGTCTGCCGCAGTAAGAGGGAGGCCGGCCGCTAATGTACAACGTCCTAGTTTTCCCGTGCGGAACTGAAGTAGGGCTCGAACTGCACAACGCGCTGAAGTGGTCGTCATATGTCAATCTCTTCGGGGCGTCGAGCGTCAGTTCGAACCATGGGAAGTACGTTTTTCGAAACTACAGCGAGGGACTCCCTTTCGTTGGCGAGGAGGGGTTTCTGGATGCCCTGAACCGCTACATTGAAGAGAATCGCATCGACTTCCTCTACCCGGCCCATGACGAGGCCGTTACCTGGCTGGCGCAGCACCGCGACGAACTCTCTTGCCACGTTGTAGCCCCCGTTTACGAGGCCTGCAGGATCTGTCGCTCCAAAAGCCTTACCTACCGGCACCTGGCCGCGGCCGTGCCGATTCCCCGAACGTACAGTGCAGCCAAAGAAGTGACCGACTACCCGGTTTTCCTCAAACCGGATGCCGGACAGGGGGCGCACGGAACCCGCGTCGCGCGTTGTGCTGACGATATAGCCTTTTACAAAGCCAAGGACCCTTCGCTGCTTATCCTTGAGTATCTACCGGGGAAGGAGTACACCATCGACTGCTTCACCGACCGCAACGGTACCTTGAGGTTTGCCGGGGGAAGGGAGAGGATCAGGACTGTCAACGGTATCAGCGTTGCCACCAAAAAGGTCGACAACCCCCGTTTCCCGCAGTACGCTGCCGCGATCAGCGAGGCGCTGGAGATGAGGGGGGGGTGGTTTTTTCAGTTAAAGGAACGGGCGGACGGCGACCTGGTACTGATGGAGGTCGCACCGAGGATCGCCGGCGGCATGGCCTACTATCGGGTCATGGGGGTAAACTTCCCCCTGCTGGCGATATTTGATCACGCCGGGACCGATGTCGATATCAGCGCCAACGAATTCCCTTGCGAGATGGACAGGGCACTGCTCAGCAGGTACGCCGTGGACATCCCCTATGAAAATGTCTACGTGGACCTCGACGACACCATCATCTTCCGGAACAGTGTAAACCCGATCTTGGTGGGCTTCATTTACCAATGCATCGGTCAGAACAAAAAGGTTTACCTTTTGACCAAAAGCGCAAACGACGTTGAGTCAACCTTGAAGAGGTATCGCCTGGCGGGGCTCTTCGACGCCGTCTATCACCTCGGACCGGGGGAGGAGAAATCCCGTCACATCTCCTGCAGCAGGTCGATATTCATAGACGACTCGTTCGTCGAACGGAAGAAGATGGCACAAGACAAAGGTATTGCGGTATTCGACACCAATGCCATCGAATCGCTCCTGCAATGGAAGGCATGATCTTATGACCGGAAAAGAATCTGTACAGGATCTTGCGCTCTTCGGCGCTGCTCCGCTTTTCACCGAGAAGCTCCATGTCGGACGCCCAAACCTCGGCAATCGGGACGACCTTATGGCGAGGATCAACGGCATTCTCGACAGGCGCTGGTTCACCAACGACGGAGAGTGTGCTCAGGAACTGGAGAAAAAACTCACTGAGTTCCTAGGGGTGAAGCACTGTATCCTCATGTGCAACGCGACCATCGCCCTGGAGATCACTGCGCGCGCGCTCGGGATGAAAGGGGAAGTCATAGTCCCATCTTTCACCTTCGTGGCAACACCGCACTCGCTTCAGTGGCAGGAGATCACGCCGGTGTTTTGCGACATCGACCCCTGGACGCACAACATCGATCCTGCCCGCGTCGAGGAGATGATCACCTCACGCACCACCGGCATCATCGGCGTTCACATCTGGGGGCGGCCCTGCGCGATTGAAGCGCTCGCCGCAATTTCTGCCCGCCATGGTCTGAAGCTGATGTTTGATGCGGCACACGCCTTCGGCTGTTCCCACAACGGCAGGATGATAGGCGGGTTCGGATGCGCAGAGGTTTTCAGCTTCCACGCCACGAAGTTTTTCAACACTTTCGAGGGGGGAGCGGTGGCCACTGACGACGATGAACTGGCAACGAAGATTCGCCTGATGAAAAACTTCGGTTTCAAGGGATACGACTCCGTTGGCTACCTAGGCACCAACGGCAAGATGAACGAACTCTCCGCTGCCATGGGACTGGTCGGATTGGAAAGCATCGATCAGTTTGTAGAGACCAACCGCCGCAACCACAGCAGATACCGTGAGGATCTCTCCGGGCTGCCAGGTGTGACTCTCGTCGATTACCCGGCCGGCGAGAAGTACAACTACCAGTACATAGTCTGCGAGATTGACGAGAAGGAGGCCGGCGTGAGCCGCGACCTGCTGGTCGAGATGCTTCACGCGGAAAACGTCATCGCCCGCCGCTACTTCTACCCGGGTTGCCATAAGATGGAGCCGTATCGCACCCGTTTTCCCCAGGCGGGTTTTACGTTGCCGCAGACCGAACGCCTGTCTAAGCGGGTTTTCACCTTGCCGACCGGTACGGCGGTAGCGATGGACGACATAGACAAGATCTGTCAGCTGGTCAGGGTGGCTTTGGCCCTTGGCCCCGAACTCGTCAAGGGAGCAGCCGCCAGATTATGAAATTAAGCGTACTGATCATAACCTATAACCACGAGAAGTTCATCGCACAGGCGCTGGATGGTGTCCTGATGCAGGATGTGGATTTCGACTTCGAGATAGTCATAGGTGAAGACTTCTCGACCGACAACACCCGGCAGATCGTCTCGGAGTATCAAAGAAGGCATCCCGACAAGATCCGCCTGTTGCTCCCAGAGAAGAACATAGGTGCGAACAGAAACTTTATCGCCACCTACCGCGCCTGCCGCGGCGCCTATGTGGCCATGCTTGAGGGCGATGATTTCTGGGCCGACCCCATGAAGCTCAGGGTACAGGCCGCTTTTCTCGACGAGAACCCCCAGTTTGTCATGTGCTTCACCGACTGCTCCGTCGTCAATGAGGACGGTGTCCTGACGGATCAGGTGAGGGTTCCTGAACGGATGAAGAGGACTATCAGCCAAAGGGACATCACCTTCGGCACCCCACCAACCTTGACGGTCATGTTCAGGAACCATCTGATCGACTCTTTCCCGAAGGAGATCTACCGGATCGTCAACGTGGACATGTTTTTGAGCTGCATGCTCACTGAGTTCGGAGACGCCGGGTACATTGACAACAAAACCGCCTGCTACCGCGTCCACGGGGGCGGGATATGGTCGTTGCACTCGGGCGAGTACAGGGCTAGGAACAACCTGCAGATTCGCAAGATGCTGCTGATGCTTTGCGGTTCAAAGCACAGGGACGTCCTGGTTCCGGAGGTGGCCGGCTATTACCAAGCGCTTCTGAGCCTATATCGGGAAGAACGGATGCTGATAAAGCTATTTCTCAACTACGCCTCCTATGCCCTTTTCAGGCTGAGGAACCACCGCGCGTTCGGCCAAAAGCGCCGGCCGAGGACCGGTGGTTTACGGTCCTGAAATTGGCGAAGGTTTAGCGGGATAGATGGAAGAGCGTCTGGACGATCGGATGACAGGGGAGTCACCATCCGACCCCCGGATATCGTGAAGATGGACATCGAGGGCGCAGAGATCCTTGCAATCAAGGGGATGCGTGAACTCCTGGGCTCAGGCCAAGCTCCCCGCGCCATCTTCATTGAGATTCATCCCGCATTTCTCGGTATGTTCGGCCCTTCTCCGAACGAGGTGATGATGTTGGTGCAATCGTTTGGTTACCGCATGGAGCAGATGGTAGAGAGCCACGATCAGATTCACTGCATGTTTGTTAAGGGAGCGTAGTTTTGAGTTCGAGCGGCTTGTTCACTGCGGTTCGTCACACATGGGGCATGGTCCGCGCCCTGTCGCTGCGGCCTTTCGCTAAGCAGAAATACAACGTCCTGATCGACACCACCAACGGGTGCAACCTCAGGTGCTCGTTCTGCAGCAGGGAAAGTGGCAAGGTGGTCTGCATGACCCCGGGGCAGCTCGACCTGATCCTTGGCAAGCTCGACAAGCGGATCAGCGCACTGCAGCTTTCCTGCGCCTGGGAATATTCCATAGCGAAGAACTCGGCAGAGATCGTCAGGACCGTCGGCAGGCACGGCATCCCCTGGACCACCATTTACACGAACGGCAACATCCTCACCGATGAAGTCGCCGCTGCCCTCATCGACGCGCAGCTGAACGACTTCGTGGTGAGCATCGGGGAAACCGGCAAGGAAACCTATGAGAAGCTCCGCAAGGGGGGAAGCTTCGAGAAGGTGCTGGCAAACCTGAAAATGCTCGCCGAGCTGAAGCAGGCGCGCAGCAGCCGGTACCCCCGCATCTCGGCGAACCTCACGCTGGTGAACTCGAACCTTTCCGAACTGCCGGGATTCGTGGAGCTGGCCCGGTCGGTCGGGATCGAGAATGTCGTCGGGCGCCACTTGATCCTGAACAAGGGACTCGACCTTTCGGACGAAACGGTCAGGGATAAAGCAGCAGCCAACAGCATCATCGATGCAGCGGAAGAAAAGGCCCGTTGCTTCGGGATGGAGTTCAGCGTCCCCAGGTACCAGGAGTCGCCGCAACCCAAGCAGTGCCGTGCGGCCTGGCAGCAGCTCTATATCTCTAGTAATGGAGACGTTTCGGTCTGCCCCAGGATCCACCTGCACGCGAAGCTCGGCAACCTGCTGGAGGAGAGCCGCGCCGGCATCCTGAAGGGAGCGCGCATGAAGAAACTGAAGGGGGAGTTTCGGGACGGGAGGTTTGAAAACCCCGTATGCCCCCTCTGCCTCGCCGGGCGGGAGAACGAGGTTCCCATCGACCAGGGGTTTTAGATGCTGCCATACCAGAACGAGACAGTCCGGAAGGTGGCCCGCCTGTTGCCGCGGGGGACCCGCGACATCCTGGAGGTCGGCAGCGACATCGGCGCAGAGGTGGTTTGCGCCCTGGCCGAACTGACCGGAGCCAGGGTGGTCGGCATCAACCCGTCCGAGAGCTTCCCCGACCCGCAGGGGGTGGTCCCCCCCAATGCGACCTTGCTGCGCGCCGACGGGCGGGCGCTCCCGTTTGAGGACTGCTCCTTCGACGCCGTTTTCGCAGTGGCCACCCTGGAGCACGTCCAGGGACTCGATCTCTTCCTCTCCGAGGTGGAGCGCGTGCTCCGGCCGGGAGGTGTGTTCCACACCGAGTTCTCTCCGATCTGGTCCAGCGCGCGCGGGCATCACGTCTTTGCCGTTGTCGGCGCAAAGGAAGCACGTTTCTGGAAGCCGGGGAAGAACCCGATTCCCGACTACGCCCACCTGCTCTGGACCCCCGACGAGATGCGCGAGTTCCTGAGGTCCGGCCCGACCTCCGACGAGCTGATAGAGCCCATCGTGCAGTGGGTCTATTTCGACGACAGCCTCAATCGGTGCCACTTCGAGGAGTACCTGGCCGCGTTCGACGAAAGTCCCCTGCTCATGCAGGGCATCCGTTTTGAGTACGATCCTCCCGCGTCGGAGATGCTTGCGCAACTCGCGGCGAAGTACGGCCCCGGCCGCCGGTTTGGCTGCCACTTTATTGCTACGGTGCTGAGGAAGCCTCCCGAGGGTGTGCTGCGCCAAGCCGCCTTCGCCGGGTACCTGGCGGCCTGGCGGGGGATCGAGCCGCGGGTGCAAAAAGTTCGCTCGCTGCTGTACAAGGTGTACCATGCCCTGCGCTCCATCTGCCATGGAGCCTGACCGCGACGTGCCCCAAAGGGAGTGCTTTTGCAAAGGATAGAAATACTGAGCCAGGAGCTCTTCGAGAGTCACCGCGAAGAAATCGGGATCGTCGATGCTTTCCGGAACCGCTTCAGCGTCTGCCTGGGTTGGCACTACTTTCTCGACCTGGCCTGGATCGTCAGGGAGATCCGCTCCACCCTGCCGCGGGGGGCGCTGGTCCTCGACGCCGGCGCCGGCAGCGGGATCCTGCAGCTCATACTCGCCGAGCTCGGCTACAACGTCATCAGCGCGGACTTCGTGGGGCGCGGGCTCACCGACTACCTTGAGCGCTACCGCGGCGTGATCCACTCTCTGAACAACCAGAGCCGCACCGTCGGTAACCGCTACACTAGACATCTCTGCGCCGAGTACAGCAAGGACGGGCTCAACATGCTTTCCGCCCTCGGGCGCCTGCTGGAAGGGTTCGGCGGCGGGCGAGGGTCGCTGCGCTCCCTTGAGAAACACCGCTTCTCCCCGCAGCAGGCGGCCCCGGAGCCTATCTTTCAGGGGGACCCTGGCCGCTGCTGCGGCCGGATCTTCCTGTACCGCTGTGACCTTAAGGAGATGCCGCTTCTCCCGGACGGACTCGTTGATGCCGTGGTCTCCTTGTCGGCGTTGGAGCACAACCCGCACGGAAATTGCCAGCTCTGCATCGACGAGTTGCTGCGGGTGACCGGTGGGGGCAGAAAACTGGTGGTGACGGTCAGCGCCTCGCAGGGCGAGGACTGGTTCCATGAACCGTCAAAGGGGTGGTGCTACAGCGAGCAGACGCTGAAAAAGCTCTTCAGGCTGCCGTCCGAGGTTCCCAGCAATTTCTTGCGCCGGGAAGAGCTGTTCGAGAAGTTGAAAAGGGATGGGGGGGAGCTGCAAAAGAGGCTCGACCCGTTCTACTTCAAGTCCGGGGCGAACGGGATGCCGTGGGGGAAATGGGACCCGGCGTATCAGCCGGTAGGTGTGGTGAAGGTGAAGGATTAGGTATCGCATGGGTGATGCAGCAACTAACATGAAAACGCCGGCCTGCTCGGTGGTGATCAGGTGCTACAACGAGGAGAGGCATATCGGCAAGCTCCTCTCCGGCATCGTTGCACAGAGCGTGAAGAACGCGGAGATCATACTGGTCGACTCCGGCTCCACTGATGCAACCCTCTCCATCGCCGCCAGGTACCCGGTCAAGATAGTGCGCATCGAACCGGAAGATTTCTCCTTCGGGCATTCCCTGAACGTCGGCTGCTCCCACGCTCTGTCCGACTTCATCGTGATCGCTAGCGCGCACGTCTACCCGCTCTACAGCGACTGGCTGGAAAAACTCCTGACGCCCTTTGCCGACCCCGAGGTCGCCTTGGTGTACGGCAAGCAGAGGGGGCCGGCTGACGCGTGGTACTCTGAACAGCAGATCTACAAGAAATGGTTTCCGGACCAAAGCCTCGCGGACCAGGGGCACCCCTTCTGCAACAACGCGAACGCCGCCATCCGCAGGTCGCTGTGGGAGTTGAACCCTTATAACCGCGAGCTTACCGGTCTCGAGGACCTGGAGTGGGCCAAGCGCTTCTTCGAAACCGGCAAGAAGATCGCCTACTGCGCCGAGGCGGAGATCATTCACGTCCACGAGGAGAAGCCAGGCCAGATCTACAACAGGTACCGCCGCGAAGCGATTGCCTTCAAGCGGATCTACCCGGACAAGTGCTTCTCTTTCTCCGATTTCCTGCTTCTTTTTGTCGGCAATGCGTTTTCCGACTGCTGCCACGCCTGGCACGACGGGTCGTTTTTTAGGGAGACTGTGGGGGTACTCCTCTTCAGGTGGATGCAGTTCTTCGGAACCTACCGCGGGTTCAGGCAGAAGGGGTTCGTTCCAAGGGAACTGGCGAGCCGGTTCTACTACCCCAACCGGCTTTCAAAGAGCAAGGTTCCCCTGCGCGACGAGAAGGAGCGGCTGATCAGCTATGACTAGGATCATCGACATCTCGGTCCCCTTGAGAAACGGCATCCCCTGCTGGCCCGGTTCCGAAGGCTTTAACCGTCACTGGACCAGGAGTTTTCAGGGTGGTGACGGCGTGAACGTCTCCACGATAACCGCCGACCTCCATGTCGGCACCCATGTCGATGCGCCGTTGCACTTCGTTGACGGGGGAGCGTCCGTCGATGAACTCCCCCTGGAGACCCTCTGCGGTCCCGCGCAGGTGGTCGAGCTCATGGGCCCCGGAGCCGTCACAGCGGCCGTCCTTGAGGCGTCCGGGGTGCGTGAGGGGAGCGAGAGGGTGCTCCTCAAGACGCGCAACTCGGCATTTTGGAGAGACGACGTCTTCCATCCCGACTATGCGGCTCTCACCGCGGACGCAGCGCAGTGGATCCTCGACCGGGGGGTAAGGCTCATCGGTGTCGACTCCATGTCGGTTCAATGCTATAACGATCAGCCGCACGTCCACACGATGTTGCTTGAAGCGGGTGTAGTCGTGGTCGAGGGGCTGGAGCTCTCCCTTGCCGCGCCCGGCTGGTACGAGCTGATCTGTCTCCCCCTGCGCATGGAGGGGGCTGAAGGCGCACCCGCCCGCGCCATTCTCAGGAAAGCAGGTGAATAACATGCCCCAGAAAGTGACGGCGCTGCTCCCCATGCGGCAGGGTAGCGAAAGAGTGCCGGGCAAAAATTACCGTTCTTTTGCCGGACGCCCGCTGTACCACCACGTCGTGGAGAGCCTCCTTGCGTCCCCGCTGGTCAGCGAGGTCGTCATCGATACCGACAGTCCCTTCATCATGAGGGATGCCGCGGAACACTTTCCCCGGGTGCGCCTGATCGAGAGACCCCTGCACCTGAGGGCGGGGGATGTTTCCATGAACGACGTCCTGCTCAATACCGTCAGCCAGTTGCAGGCGCAGTGGTATCTGCAGACCCACAGCACGAATCCCCTCCTCACCGCGGAGACCGTGAATCGGGCGCTGGAGACCTTCTTTGACGCCCTGCCGCAGTACGATTCACTCTTTTCGGTGACGGCGATCCAGTCGCGTTTCTGGGATGTCGGGGGGATGCCGATCAATCACGACCCGAGCAGGCTTTTGCGCACTCAGGACCTCACCCCCGTCTTCGAGGAAAACTCCAACCTCTACCTTTTCTCTGCAGACAGCCTGAAACGGTGCGGCAACAGGATCGGGGAGCGTCCCTTCATGTTCGAAATAGAACGCCTGGAGGCGACCGACATCGACACGGACATCGATTTCCAGGTCGCCGAGATCCTGTACCAGAGAAGAAGGGATGCAGGAGGGAAGCTATGAAGTGGAAGGTACTTGTCTCCGCCCCATACCTGCAGCCGGAGATCGACCGGTTCCGCCCGCTCTTTGCGGAGCATGACATAGAGGTCGTTCTTCCCCCCGTTGCCGAGCGCCTCTCCGAGGATGAACTGCTTCAGTGGATAGGGGACATCGACGGGGTCATCGCCGGAGACGACCGTTTCACCGACAAGGTGCTGGCAGCCGCCCCCCGCCTCAAGGTGCTTTCCAAGTGGGGGACCGGGATCGATTCCTTCGACCTCGACGCTTGCCGTCGCAGGGGCGTAGCTGTTCGCAACCCCCCCAACGCCTTCAGCGAGCCGGTAGCCGATTCGGTACTCGCCTACGTCCTCTCCTTTGCCAGGCGGACCCCCTGGATGGACCGCGAGATGAAGCAGGGACACTGGGAAAAAATCCCCGGAACTTCGCTGCGCGAGTGCACCCTCGGCGTCATCGGTGTGGGGAACGTCGGGAGGGCCGTCGTGCGCCGCGCCGCCGCGTTCGGCATGCGCATACTCGGCAACGACCCGCTCCAGGTTTCGCAGGAATTCCTGGAGCAGCACGGGGTGAGCATGGTTTCCAGGGAGGAGCTGTTGCGTCAATCCGATTTTGTAACCATCAACTGCGACCTCAACCCCACCAGCCGACATTTGATGAACGACGCGGCCTTTGACTTGATGAAGCAAAACGCCGTCCTCGTGAACACCGCCCGCGGGGCGATAGTGGACGAAGCGGCGCTGGTGAGGGCCTTGCAGCGGGAGAAGATAGCGGGAGCAGGTCTGGACGTCTTCGAGGCGGAACCCCTTCCACTGGAGAGCCCTTTGCGGCGTATGGACAACGCCTTGTTGGCCCCCCACAATTCGAACAGCAGCAAGGCGGCATGGGAACGCGTGCACGAGAACACGATTCGCAACTTGCTGGAAGTACTAAAGGGAGCGAGTCATGAGTAGAGCGGTACTGATTACAGGCGTGGCAGGAGGGATCGGCGCTGCTACTGCGAAGCTTTTTGCCCGTGAGAGGTGGCAAGTGATCGGCATCGATTGTTGTGCACCGACCGGCGACATCCCGCTGGCGAGATTCATACATGCGGATCTTGGCGATCCCGCTGTATTCGAACAGCTCTTTGCCGAGGTCAAAGAGGCTGCGGGGCACCTCGACGCGCTGGTCAACAACGCGGCCGTGCAGGTGTGCAAACGGCTTATTGAGACAACGCTCGACGAGTGGGATACCCTGATGAACGTGAACTTGCGGGCGACTTTTCTCACCATGAAGCATGCTCATCCGCTGCTGCGGCAGCCCGGCGCGGCGGTGGTAAATATCGGATCGGTGCACGCCCTGGCGACGTCTATGAGCATTACGGCCTACGCCGCCAGCAAGGGTGGGGTGGCCGCCCTTACCCGCGCAGCGGCACTTGAGTTCGCCGCGTCGGGAATACGGGTGAACGGCATCAACCCGGGCGCGGTGGACACTCCGATGCTGGAGTCAGGGCTGCGCCGCGGCGATCTGGTCGGTTCCGGCACCGCCGAACTGCGCCGGCGGCTGGGAAATGCTACCCCGCTCGGCCGCGTGGGGCTGCCTGAAGAGATCGCAAAGGCCGTTCTTTTTCTTGCCGATGCGGAGATGTCGCCGTTCATAACTGGCCAGTTCATTACGGTAGACGGCGGGGCACTGGCACGCCTGTCCACGGAATGAGGTAGGACGCACTTAAAGAGGACGATATGCTGCACCATTGCTTTGATTTGCTGGCTCTTGTTTTGATGCACCGCCGCCAAAAGGACTACCTGCGGTGGTATTTCAAGCATTCGAAAAAGATGCTTCGGTTTAAAAACATACACCATGGAGAAGATTGCTTCATAATCGGCAACGGCCCGTCGCTGAACAAAATGGACCTGTCGCTGCTCAAGGACCACCACACCTTCGGACTGAATAAGATCTATCTCATGTTCGACAGGGTCGACCTAAACCTGAGCTACCACGTCGCCGTGAACCCTCTGGTCATCGAGCAGAGCACCGCCGAGTTCGAGGCACTCAACTGCCCGTCCTTTCTTTCCTACGGCCCCGCCCATAAAGTGGTTCGCCCGCTGGATCACCTGAACTTTATAGCAACCAATTCCATATGCCCGATGCCGTTTTCCTTTTGCGGGGATCTGACCATGCCTCTCCACGAAGGTTATACGGTCACCTATGTGGCCATGCAGATAGCGTTTTATATGGGGTTCAGGAACGTCTATCTGGTGGGCGTGGACCACAACTTCAACGCTTCAGGTGCCCCGAACTCGGAGCAGATGATGCAAGGCGAAGATCAAAATCATTTTGACCCGCGCTACTTCGCCGACAAGCGCTGGCACCTGCCGGACCTTCAGGCGTCCGAGTTGTCATATTGTCTGGCGAAATACTTCTACGCCGTCGATGGACGACAGATCTGGGACGCTACGGTGGGCGGAAAATTGCAGGTATTCCCACGGATCGAATTCCGGCAAGCATTGGGTCGTTGCAAGAAACGAACGGTAAGCGGCGCCTTGAGCTAGGAAGTCATAATTGAGGCTTTGCAGCAGGATCGCTTTCCGAGTAGGCGAAATAGCATCAATGTCAGCTGCACAAGGCGCACCGTCACCTGGCTGTAGGTAAACTATGAAATTTTCAGTGGTCACACCTTCCTTGAATCAGGCGAAATATGTTGAACAAACGATCAAAAGCGTAGTCGCACAAGAATATGCCGACTTCGAGCACTTTGTCATCGATGGCGGTTCTGACGATGAGACCCTCAAGATCTTGAAAAAGTATCCCCATCTGGTTTGGGTGTCTGAGAAGGACAGGGGCCAGTCGGATGCGGTCAACAAAGGCTTCAAACTTGCCACTGGCGATATCATCGCCTGGATCAACTCTGACGACTGGTATGAAGCCGGGACATTCACGGCCGTTGCAGAATTTTTTGCCAATAATCCTGACAAGAACATCGTCATGGGCAATTGCAATCTGGTTGATTCACGCGGCAAGGCTTTGGGAAAGGTGGCCAACACCGAGAGAGGGTTTGATGCGCTGAAAAAGTATTGGGTGGGAGAATCGATACCTACTCAACCTGCCGTTTTTTTCCGAAGGAAACTCCTTGAAGAGTTGGGCTATCTTGACGAGTCACTGCATCTCGCCATGGACTTCGATCTGTGGATGCGCTTCTCCTTGCAGAACCATTTTTACCACCTGAACCGCACCTTTGCCAATTATCGTTTTCATGACACTGCCAAGGGAGGGGACCAGGACTGGAGCAAATTTGTGCCCGAGTGGAAGGTGGTATACAAGAGATACGCGGGGCCGATCATAGATAATCCCAAGGTCAGTGTCGTGATGCCGGTCTACAACGGAGAGTCCTACCTTGCTGAGGCCATTGACAGCATCCTGAGTCAGACACTAACGGATTTCGAGCTGCTGGTCATAAACGATGGTTCCACGGACGGCAGCGGAGCTATCGTTAAAGGTTACGACGACCCGCGTATCAGGATGGTGGAAAATAAATCCAATTCAGGGGTTGTCGCGGCAAGAAATCTGGGCATGGCAAATGCCGGTGGCGAGTACATCGCCCTGCTTGATTGTGATGATATCGCCTACCCGTCCAGGTTGGCCGAACAGGCCGCGTTCATGGACGACCACCCGGAGTTCAGCATGATCGGTTCCTGGGTTGAGATTATGGATGGAAACGGGAGATCAACGGGAGATGTTTGGAAGCTCGATGCCGCCGCTGAAAAAACATCCTCCATTTTGCTTTTCCACAACTACATAGCTCAATCTGCGGTGTTCATCCGCAAGAAGTCCCTGCCTCAAGAATTGTACCGGCCGACTTTCGCCACTGAGGATTATGAGCTTTGGGTTCGAATGGCGAGAGCATCCAGGATCTGGAATCTGCCCAGGGTTTTGGTTAAATATCGCGTTCATTCCGCCAGTATGAGTTTCCTTCATGCGGAGCGGGTTGAGCAAAGCGTACAAGAAATTATCAGGTGCCAACTGCGCTGGTTGGGAATTGAGCCGACTCAGCAGGAGATGCAGCTTCACCGTGATTTGGGCAATTCGACATTTCACAGCACACAGCAGTTCGTAGACGATGCCGCCTCATGGCTTACCAGGCTCCTTGAGGCAAACAAACTAAAGAAGCGTTTTCCCGCCGAAGCGCTCAAAGAGGTCGTTGCCGGTTTATGGCTTGCCGTCTGCTCCTCCGCTACAGGTCTTGGACTTTGGGCCTTGCGAACATACCTCGGCTCTCCGCTTCGATGCAGAATCCGTGTGGACAGGCAGCATGCTCTGTTTGTTGTAAAGTGTGCCATTCGTCGGGGGAAAAGGACATGAGGAAGCCTCTCGTCTCCGTCGTCGTCTGTACTTACAACCGCGCCGATCTCCTTGCATCTTGTCTCAGGAGTCTTGCCTGCCAGGACTTCGATGCTGAGTCCTTCGAGGTGATTGTCGTCGACAACAATTCAAGTGATGAGACACCCAGGATAGCTGGGGCATGCGCAGAATCAGATGGCCGTTTCCGGTTGGTGCAAGAAGCAGAGCAAGGTTTGAGTCATGCCCGCAATCGTGGGTGGCGTGAGGCCGCAGGCGAATACATAGCCTATATAGATGACGATGCGCTCGCGTATCCGGACTGGGTGTCCGAAATGCACGCTTTCACCACTCGGCATCCTGAAGTTTGTGCATTTGGTGGACCCTATGATGCCTTTAGTACGTCTCCTTTCCCTCCCTGGCTTCCCTTGGAGTACGGCAGTTGGAGTCTTGGCGACATTGAGCGTCCTATAAGAAAAGGTGCGGAGTGGATCAATGGCACCAACATGGTTTTCAAAAGGGAACTGCTTGCCGAAATGGGCGGCTTTAGCATCAGTCTCGGTATGTGTGGCAACACGGTTTCCTACGGAGAGGAGACCCGGGTCTTGCTAGATATCCAGGATGCCGGCAGGACTGTGTTCTATGTCCCCAGCATGAAGGTGCGGCACTTTTTACATGAAAACAAGATGAGCCTCTCCTGGTTGCTCAAGGCATCGTACGCCGTAGGGCGCTGTTCATCTTTGACGTTCAACAGGAAGCGCTCTCTTCTCCGCATTGTGACAGGGGTGGGGTGGAGCGTTTTGTATGCCGTCAAAGTGCTTGTTACCTTGCAGATCATGCCCTTCAAGTGGAGGGTTTACCTTGCATGTGTCGATCCTTCACGTGAGTTGGGTGCTTTGGTAGAGTCTTTACATTTCAGCAACAGGGACAAAAAGTAAGAATGTGCGGAATATTTGGTCATTCAGGATCTCTGCCAGAGCAACTGGCGATGCATTGCACGGATACCCTTTCCCATCGTGGGCCCGACGGCAGTGGAATCTGGAAAGGAAATGGGATAACCCTTGGTCATCGTCGGCTTTCCATTCTGGATCTGTCGGACCAAGGCAAACAACCCATGTCCTATGCCGACCAGCGGTACTGGATTACGTATAATGGCGAAATTTACAACTTTGTTGAGGTCCGTGCAGAACTGGAAGCAAAAGGGCACATCTTCAGAAGCAGTTCTGATACTGAAGTCTTGCTTGCCGCATACTCGGAGTGGGGGGAGCGTTGCCTGCTGAAATTGAATGGTATGTGGGCCTTTGCCATTTGGGATGCCACTGAGCAGAATATTTTTCTTGCCAGGGACAGGTTCGGCAAAAAACCGCTTTTCTACGCTTTCCCGCAGGGCCATTTTGCATTTGCTTCAGAAATGAAGGCTCTTTTGCCCCTACTGGATCAGGTGCGACCTTCACCAGACTTCTCTTGGATGAGTCAGAACATATTCCTGTACGAAGCGACCGAAAAATGCCTGATCGATGGAATAAAAAGGTTTCCTGCCGGGCACTGCGGGTATTTCAAAAATGGAAGGTTAACCACCAAGCGCTATTGGAATACGCTGGATCATCTGGTTCAAATTCCCCAAACCTATGAGAAGCAGGTGGAGCAATTCAGGGAGCTATTCGTCGATGCCTGCCGGATACGGATGAGGTCGGATGTACCCCTCGGAACCGCGCTCAGTGGTGGTCTTGACTCCAGTGCAACCATCAGCGCGATGGCACAAGTTTCCAAGGCGCGGGGAGGAGAGAGGGTCAGCGACAGCTGGCAGCATGCTTTTGTCGCAACTTTTGCCGGTACACCATTGGACGAGAGCCGTTTCGCTCAAACGGTCGTGGACCATCTGGGAATTAGAGCCACTTTCATTCCCATTGATCCATTAATGGAGTTGGACAAACTTGACGACTATTTTTACAAGTTTGAAGAGCTATACATCACCAGCCCAATACCGATGATACAAACGTACAAGGCCATAAAGTCGCATGGGATAAGTGTGACACTTGATGGCCACGGTGCTGATGAGCTCATGTCCGGCTATGGGAGCTCTCTCTTTGAGGCTTTCCTTGATTGCGGATGGGATATTGCCGCTATCAATGACATAATGGACACCTACCACGATCTTTTTCCCTCAGATTCAGTGCAATTGTCTCGGGCCCAGAATCGACTTGTTGATTACATGAAGTTTATGGTTGCCAGAACCTTGCTCCGTAGGGGAGGCGATCGGGATTGCAAAGACAGGGGGCATGATCGTTTCCAGGAACTGGACCACTTTAATAGACATCTCTATCACATGGTACATGACACAGTACTTCCAACCTTGCTGCGCAACTATGATCGTTATGCCATGACCAGCGGTGTGGAGATACGGATGCCGTTTATGGATCACCGAGTGGTGGCTTTCCTCACGTCCGTACCGTGGCACAGCAAGATTCGGGGTGGTTTCACCAAAAGTATCGCGCGCGATGCGCTCAGTCCTTTCATGCCGGCAGAGATCGCGTACAGGAAAAGTAAAATTGGTTTCAACAGCCCAATCGTGGACTGGATGAAAAACGAGATGAGGGAGTATTTCCTCGATATCGTTAACTCTCATGAGTTCAGCAACTGTGGCCTTATCGATGCGTCAGCGGCCAGGCAACAAGTAGAAAATGTCATCCACGATGAGAATACCAAGTATGTCGAGGGTGAGAAAGCATGGACCAGCCTTGTCCCTTTTTTCTGGGAGAGGTCGGTATTGAAAAGAGATTATAAATGGAATTAGCCCCTATCTTGCTTTTTGTCTATAATCGCTTAAGCCATGTGGGCCGAACCTTGGAGGCTTTGGCAATAAACGACCTCGCCTCCGAAAGTGATCTTTTTATCTATGCCGACAACTCGAAAAGCATTGAGGATCAGGAGAAAGTTGACGAGGTGCGAAGCTATGTTCGCACCGTGAGAGGCTTCAGGTCGGTGACAATCGTGGAGCGGGACGAGAATTACGGATTGGCTCGTTCGATAATTGCCGGTGTTACAGAAGTCGTCGATCGCTTTGGAAAAGTGATAGTCCTGGAAGATGATTTGATCACAGCGCCGCATTTTCTTCGCTATATGAACGATGCGCTGGATTTTCACCGGGACGAGGAACGGGTGGCATCGGTAAGCGGCTACTCCTTTCCGCTGGGTAGGGCGCTGCCTGAGACCTTCCTGCTGAAATACACGGCTTGCTGGGGGTGGGGCACCTGGCGCAGGGGCTGGGAACTGTTCGACCCCTCCGGCGAGAAACTTCTCGCTGAGATTCGAAAGCGGGGGGCGGGCAGGGAGTTCGACATGGACGGCGCCTACCCCTACCTGCAGATGCTGGAGAAACAGTGCCGCGGGGAGGTTGACTCATGGGCGGTTCGCTGGCACGCCTCGCTGTTTCTGGCTGACAGGCTGATGCTCTTCCCGGGAAGGTCGCTGGTCAGCAACATAGGACATGATGGCAGCGGTGTGCACTGTAGCGACGCCGTCCATTTCGATGTCGCCCTGTCCGACAGTCCGGTGCAGGTGGGAAAGATTCACGTAGTCGCCGATGGCGGGATAGCGGCACTCCTGGAGAACTATTTCAGGAACCTCAATCCCGGGCTGTTCCGTTATCTGGTACGCAAGATCATCAAGAGACTCAAAATATGACTCAAACCTCTCAAATGCCGACCTCCGGCGGGTCCGCACTCAAGATGCTCAACGTCGGGTGCGGCGATTCATCCCATCCGGCCTGGACCAACCTGGACCTGCGGGGCAGCGGCGGTGCAAAGAGCGGGGATGTCACTGAAGGGCTCCCTTTTCCTGATGCGAGCTTCGATGTGGTGTACCACTCCCACCTGCTTGAGCACCTGCCGTTGGAAAAGGTGCCCTTATTTATGAGGGAGTGCTACCGCGTCCTTAAACCTGGCGGGGTCATCCGCGTGCTGGTCCCGGATCTGGAACAGGTCGCGAAACTGTACCTCGAAAAGCTGGCGACGGCACCCGCTGCCCCCGACGAGTACGACTGGATGATGCTGGAGGTCTACGATCAATGCGTACGGCAGCAAAGCGGGGGACTCATGGAGGCTGTCCTTCGTCGTTTCGGCACACATCCCTCTCCCTTCGTGGCACAGCGTATGGGTTCGGAAGGGGAGCTGTACTGGGGCCCTGAGCGCCCCCAAGCCAAGGCATCGTTGAGCCTGAGCGCGAACCTCTCGCGCTGGGTCTGGAGGATCCGTACCGCCTGCGCGGCATGGGCTGTATTCCTGCTGGCGGGCGCCAAGGGGAAGAGCGCATTCGAAACCGGGCTCTTTCGTGCTTCGGGCGAGGTGCACCAGTGGATGTACGACCGTTTCTCGCTGGCCCGGCTGATGACTGAAGCAGGGTTGAGGGAGGTAAGGGTCGCGTCGCCTCTTGAGAGCAGAATTCCCGGGTTTTCGTGCTTTGGGTTGGACCTGGTGAACGGCGCGGTCCGCAAGCCCGACTCCCTGGTCATGGAAGGGGTGAAGCCATGAAGCCCCTCCTGGTGAGCACCTTCGATATCTTTGGCGGAGCCGCTCGGGCCGCCTACCGGCTGCACGAGGGACTGAGGAGCCTGGGCCTCGACAGCCGGATGCTGGTGCAGGACAAAAAGAGCGACGACTTTACGGTGATCGGTCCCGAAACCAAGGCGGAGTACCTTCTGTCCAGGATGCGGGCCAACTTCGACGCGGTTCCGCTCTGCGTGTACCCGGAGCGGTCGAAGACATTGTTCTCCTCGGCCATCCTCCCCGACACCGTACGGGAAGGGATCAGGCGAACGAGCCCGGACCTAGTCCACCTGCACTGGGTTTCCTTCGGCTTTCTCCGGACCGAAGCCCTCGCCGCCGTGAACCACCCTATCGTCTGGACGCTGCACGACATGTGGCCATTCACGGGAGGGTGCCATTATTCCCAGGGGTGCGACCGCTATCTCACCGGATGCGGCTCCTGCCCCCTCCTTGCCTCTTCCCGCAGATTCGACCTCTCCCGCTGGAACTGGAGCCGGAAGGATAAGCGGTGGAAGTCGCTCCCAATCACCATCGTCGCTCCCAGTCGCTGGCTGGCAGAGTGCGCGCAAAAAAGTCCCCTGTTCAGTGACAAGAGGGTGGAGGTGATCCCCAACGGCCTCGACCTCCGGCGGTTTACCTGCCGGGATAAGGGGCTTTGCCGAGACATCCTCGGGTTGCCGAAGGGGAAGCCCCTCATCCTGGCCGGGGCCATGGACGCCAACAGCGACCGCCGTAAAGGGTTCGACCTGCTGCAGGAGGCTCTGCGCCGACTGAAGGATCAAGGGACGGACGCGGAGCTCGTGATACTGGGAGGGAGCCGTCCCCAGGTGGCGCCGGATTTCGGGCTTCCGGTCCACTACCTAGGGATGCTGAACGACGACGTGTCCCTTTCGCTGGCCTATGGTGCCTGCGACCTCTTCGTCGCCCCTTCCCGCGAGGAGAACCTTTCCAACATGGTCCTGGAGGCGATCTCCTGCGGCCTTGCCTGCGTCGCCTTCAAGGTGGGAGGGATGCCCGATCTGATCGATGAGGGAGGTAACGGGTTTCTGGCCGCTTCCTTCGACACGGCTGGCCTGTGCGTGGCGATTGGCCGCATAGTCGGCGACCACAATCTGAGGGAGGCCATGTCCCGCCGGTCGCGCGAGAAGGCGGAGAGGGAATTCAACTTAGAAGCCGTGGCCGCTCGTCACGCCCGGCTCTACCAGGAGGTCTGCCCCGGACATCATGGGAGGGGGGCATGATCAAAGCTCTGATGGGCAAGTTAGCCTCTTGGCTGGGCGTGACCCGAGATACCCTTTCCCTTGCCGCGGCCCTTAAGCGCTGCAAGGCGAGGGGAATGCAGGTGGGGACCATCATTGATGTTGGAGCGTCCAATGGGTGCTGGTCGCTGGAGGCGAGGAAGTTCTTTCCCGGCGCTTTCTTCCTGCTGATAGAGGCGCAGGATGCCCACCGTTATGCTCTGGAAAGGGTCAAGAACCGGATCAACCGGCTCGATTATGTGGTCGCCGCTGCGGGAGACCGGCCTGGGACCTGCTATTTCGATGCAGAGGACCTCTTCGGCGGTCTGGCCTCCTCGACCGAGGTGGGGAAGCACTGCATCTCGGTCCCCATGGTTACCGTCGATGAAGAGGTGTCTCGGCGGAACCTCCCGGCCCCGTACCTCCTGAAACTCGACACCCACGGCTTTGAGGTGCCGATACTCGAGGGGGCCGGGAAGACGCTTTCAGCCGCCGCGCTGGTTGTCATCGAGAGCTACAATTTTCAGCTCACCCCCGACAGTCTGAAGTTTCACGAGATGTGTGCCTTCATGGCAGGCCATGGCTTTTTCTGTATAGACCTGGTCCGGCCGATGCACCGCCCAGGGGACCATGCTTTCTGGCAGATGGACCTCTTCTTCGCTCCCTCCAGCGATGCTGTCTTCTCCTCTAACAGTTATCTGCCGCAGGAGGGCTCCCGTTGAAAAAGATCTCCATCATTACTCCCTGCCTGAACGCGGAGCGGCGCATATCGGAGACGGTAGAGTCGGTGCTGGGGCAATCGGCGCTACTCTCCGGGCGAGTCGAGCTGGAGTACATCGTCTGCGACGGCGGTTCTACCGACCGGACTGTCCCCATCGTTGAGTCCTACAGGAACAAGGCCGTCAGGATACTTTCCGGGAAGGACAAAGGGATGTACGATGCGCTGGCCAAGGGACTCAAGCAAGCATCCGGCGACATCGTGGCGTACCTGAACGCCGGTGACTTTTACGATAAGTGCGCCTTCGACATCGTGCTGGATCTGTTTGAGCAGATGGGCGTTCAGTGGCTTACCGGCTACAACGTGCACTACAACGAGAAATCCTATTTTGTCAACGTCAAGCTCCCGTATCGCTACCGCAGGAGCTTCTTCGCTTCTGGCCTCTACGGAACCAGCCTTATCTTCGTTCAGCAGGAATCCACCTTCTGGTCATCGTCCCTCAACGAGATTATCGACTATGACCGCCTTGCCTCCTTCAGGTACGCTGGGGATTACTATCTATGGTCGCAGTTTGCAAAGAGGTGTGATCTGCAGGTAGTGGAAGGGTATCTAGGTGGATTCAGAATTGAGCGGGGACAGTTATCGGAGAACCGGGAGGCTTACTTGGCCGAGATGGCAACTATCAGCTGCAAGCCGACTCTTGTTCAACATCTGCTGGCAGTGTTCGACAGGGTGATGTGGTACGCGCCTGTGGAGTTTAAGAAGTTTCTGAACAGGGACGGGTTGTTCAGGTACGATCACGAGAGGCAGCAATGGATGTGAAACCGGGTGCCGGGCGCAACGAGCATCAATGCTGCCCTCATCTGAAGCTTTCCGCTCCGCCCTGTGGCCGGCAAAAGTAGGTGACAGCGCCATGACCCTCCTACCGTCCTCTTCGTGCAGCGCTACCGCCCGAATCATCTGGCGGCGACGCCGTCCATGCGGCTCAGTGAACGGACAGTTCCTGCGAGTCCTTTTCATTGATGATCTGTAACTGATTGAATGGTAATGCCGTCGGGCTTCTTGTCAAGGCGTGCCGGTGCACTCAACTGTTGAAATCGGATGCCAGAGTGAACCAGAACCAGTAGAGGTAAGAAACTGTATGCCGAAGCCTGATTCACTGAAAACTATGACCGCATTGTTTTTGATAATGCTAATCATTCCATTTGTCATCAACTGCTTCTTCGCTTATCCCCAAACCGATGATTTCGTGTACTCCGTCGCTGCTCGGAGCCAGGGGTTTTTCAAAGCGCAGTATGACTGCTATATCAATTGGTCCGGCCGTTTCACATCGACCGCACTGCTCAGCATTAATCCGCTTGTCTATGATTCACTTGCCGGATATAGACTGGTTTTTGCCATCCTCATCGTAGCCCAGTTAGCATCGCTGTACCTTCTGACAGACGTACTGACAAAACGGACTCTCTCCTGGAAGGAAAAGCTGGTCTTCTCTCTGACCTTGCTCTTCGCCTTCCTAGACCAGATGGATGACCTGAGGTCGGGGCTTTATTGGATGGCGGGAGTAGTCACCTACCAAGTCGCTGAAACCATGATGATCCTGTGGCTTTCGCTGGTACTTCTGATAAACCAGGACCAGAAATATAACAATGTACAGAACAAAGGAGCAGTCGTTGTGCTGTCCATTTTTCTGGGTGGCACAAACGAGATTGTATTGTCTCTGACATTCCTTTTCAGTGTGCTCTTGATCTCTTACCAGTATGCGCTCAAAAAGACCGCCACTCGGTTTCATGTCGTAACATTTATGGCGGTCGCCACAGGAAGCTGTTTCGGACTTTTCGCCCCCGGCAATTTTGCACGCATGAAGAGTGACTACGATACCCACAAGGACATTTCGGCCATCGCCTGGAATGCATTTAAAGGTTCACTTGCTTCCATAGAAGTATGGATGACGTACCCTCTGACATTGATACTCATGACCATGGTGTTCTGCACAGTCATCAGCAGACCTCGATTGAAGGCCATCTTTTGCAGCATCAAGGTGCTGTACTCAATGTGCATATTATTATTTCTGATCTTCCTGAGCTTCTTTATACCCTACTTGGGCACAGGGATGTACCCGCAAAACCGTGTGCTCAACATGATTTACTTCTTTTTCATGATCGGCTGGATGATAAATCTCGCCGTCATCTTCGCGAAATTCGGAGAACCTGCCCTGGTCTTCTTGAAAAAAATCCCCGTTAAACGATGGAGCATGGTCGCCGCCGCATTCGTGATCGTTTTGTTCAGCCTGCAAACATCCAATTTCGTGATGGTGACCAAAGATCTTTTAAGTGGGGATTCACTTCGTTACAGCGCGGAGATGCGGCAAAAACAATCGCAAATCATGCAGTGCGCTACCGACCACTGTACTTCAGAAGACGTAACGACCCGGCCTGCCAGCCTCTATTTCTACTTCATCGGTTTTGACTCTCAGCATTGGGTCAACCGCGGTTACGCAGCCTATTTCGGTAAGAAAAGTATCTCTTTGGCAAAAAAGAACCCTTAGACACTCCACACTACGGCTTGAGGCACGAAACCTTAAAGACGCCTTGCAGAACAAAAGTATCCGTCAACCCGCAGCGAAGAGAAGACTCTCTACAAGGCGGTACGATAAAGTACACGCCTGAGCTCCGACAGGTGAATAATGCGGTTCGGAGAGCCCCCCACGCTTTACATAGATCCCGGTATCGGGTATTTTATGCCCCTGCAATGAGCGAACATTTTCTTAGGGAGTTTTAGTGGGAATTTTCGAGGCGATAGTACTGGGCATCGTGGAGGGGTTGAGCGAGTTCCTTCCGATCTCTTCCACCGGGCATCTCATCCTGGTATCGGCCCTCATGAAGCTGCAGCAGTCCGAGGCGCACAAGGCGTTCGAGGTGACCATCCAGCTGGGGGCGATGCTCGCGGTGGTCGAGGTCTACCGCAGGCAGCTCTTCGCCCGGCCCGACCTCATCAAGAAGGTCTGCTTCGCCTTTCTCCCCACCGGCACCATCGGATTCCTGGTCTACAAGCTGGTCAAGTCGTTCTTCCAGCCTTCCCTGGTGAGCTACATGCTCATCGCCGGCGGGGTCGCCTTCATCGTGATCGAGCTCTGGATGAAGGACCGGCCGGCAACCACACATACCCTGGATGAAATCAGCTACCGGCAGGCCTTCTCTATCGGCCTCGTGCAGTGCCTCTCCATGGTCCCCGGCGTCTCGCGCTCCGGCGCCACCATCATCGGGGGGCTCCTCTTCGGCCTGGACAGAAAGGACGCCGCCGAGTTCTCCTTCCTGCTGGCGCTCCCCACCATGCTGGCCGCCACCTGCTACGACATCTACAAGAACTACGAGGTCTTCCACATGGGGGACTGGCAGAACATCGCGGTAGGCTTCGTCACCTCGTTCATCTTCGGCGTCATCGGCATCAAGGCGCTCCTGAAGTTCGTCACCAGTCACACCTTCATCCCGTTCGGCATCTACCGAATCGTGGTGGGTGTCCTCTTCCTCGTTTTTCTCTTCTGATAAAGCGGGCGTCTATCGCTTCCACTTACATACAGCTCCCCCTCCCTGTCCCTCCCCCGGGGGGAGGGGACGCGGGTGGCAGCATGTCAGCAGGTCATCCCCGAATTCTTCCGCGAATAGCAGAACCAGGTCAGCGCGATGCAGCTCAGGTAGAAGGCGAGGAAGCCGTACAGGGCCGCCTGCGGTCCGCCGGTGAGGGTGAGGGAGCTGCCGAAGGCCTTGGGTATGAAGAAGGCGCCGTAGGCCGCGAACGCGGAGCTAAAGCCGAGCACCGCCGCGGCCTCTTTCCCTGCTTCGGACACGGCCTTGGCCTGCGCCTGGGCTCCCTGGTCGGCCGCCGCACGCTGATGCTCGGTGAGAAAGATCACCGGGATCATGCGGAAGGTGGAGCCGTTGCCGATCCCCGTGGTTACGAACATCAGGATGAACATGGCCAGAAAGCCCCAGAAATTCCCGGCATCCCCCGGACTCGGGAGGTAGTGCAGCACACCGAACGCCGCCGCTGCCATGACCACGAAGTTCCAGAAGGTGACCCGGGCGCCCCCCAGCTTGTCGGCGACCCAGCCACCGAGGGGGCGGCAGAGGGCGCCGACGAAGGGGCCCAGGAAGGCGTACTGCATCGGATTGACGGTCGGGTACTGCGACTTGATCAAGAGCGGCAGCCCCGCGGAATAGCCGATGAAAGAGCCGAAGGTCCCCAGGTAGAGCCAGCACATGATCCAGTTGTGCTTGCGCTTGAAGATCACCGACTGCTCTTTGAAGGACGCCTTGGCGTCGGCGATGTCGTTCATGCCGAACCAGGCGGCCAGGGTGGAAATGACGATGAAGGGGACCCAGAGAAAGCCCGCGTTCTGCATCCAGACCGAGGTGGAGACCCCTTTGATGACGCAGAGCTGGGGATCGCCGCAGAGCGCGCTGAACGTGCCGGTGGTGATGACGAGCGGCACCAGGAACTGCATCGCGCTCACCCCGAGGTTGCCAAGTCCCGCGTTCAGCCCGAGTGCGGTCCCCTTCAGCGACTTGGGGAAGAAGAAACTGATGTTGGACATGCTGGAGGCGAAGTTGCCCCCCCCCAGTCCGCACAAAAAGGCCAGGAGCAGCATGGTGCCGTAGCTCGTGTTCGGGTCGCGCACGGCGAAGCCGATGCCGACCGCGGGGATGAGCAGCGAGGCGGTGCTGATGGTGGTCCAGGTCCTGCCGCCGAAGATGGGGACCATGAAGGAGTAGAAGATGCGCAGCGTGGCCCCGGAAAGACCGGGGAGCGCGGCCAGCCAGAAAAGTTTGTCCGCCTCGAAGGCGAAACCGATCGACTGCAGGTTCACCACCACCACGCTCCAGACCATCCAGACCGCGAAGGAAAGAAACAGTGACGGGATCGAGATCCAGAGGTTTCGATAGGCGACTGCCTTGCCCTGCTGCGCCCAGAAAGCAGGATCCTCCGGGGTCCATACTGCCAAAACTCGTGACGACATCAATCCTCCTATGGTGACTGTATGTATTCTGACTCTCCCCCCGCCCGCAAGGAGATGGATGTTTGTAGGGGCGAATAATCATTCGCCTCGTCCAGTTACGAGATGCCGATGCAGCCAAGTCCCCTCCCCTGGAGGGGGAGGGACAGGGA